>WNGR01000609.1_pt1 | contig 39534 bp, 31 predicted proteins | sample 5407581 | NCBI WGS metagenome assembly WNGR01 (sample SAMN13153383, study PRJNA577476) | soil metagenome | isolation source: 80 cm soil or saprolite under Garry oak tree replicate 2 | place: USA:California | collected 2016-06-15 | reverse complement strand
GCGAGTCGATGGAATACGACGTCGTGATCGTCGGCGGCGGCCCGGCCGGCCTGTCCGCGGCGATCCGCCTGAAACAGCTCGCGGCTGAAAAAGGCGTCGAGCTGGGCGTTTGCGTGCTCGAAAAAGGCTCGGAGATCGGCGCTCATATCCTCTCGGGCGCGGTGATGGACCCGCGCGCGATCACCGAACTGATTCCCGACTGGAAGGAAAAAGGCGCGCCGCTCACGGTCGACGTGACCGAGGACCGCTTCCTGTTCCTCACCGAAACCGGCTCGAAGAGCGTGCCGACCTGGGCGCTGCCGGAGAACTTCAAGAACCACGGCAACTACGTGATCAGCCTCGCGAACGTGACGCGCTGGCTTGGGACAATGGCCGAAGCCGCGGGCGTCGAGATTTTCCCGGGCTTTCCGGCTGCGGAGATTCTGTACAACGACGACGGTTCGGTCAAAGGCGTCGCGACCGGCAACCTCGGCATCGGCAAGGACGGCCAGCCTACCGAAAATTTCCAGCTCGGCATGGAGCTGCACGCGAAATACACGCTGTTCTGCGAAGGCGCGCGGGGACACCTGGGCCGTCAGCTGAACGACAGGTTCAGGCTGCGCGACGGCGTCGATCCGCAGGTCTACGGGATCGGCATCAAGGAGCTGTGGGAAATCGATCCTTCGAAGCACAAACCGGGTCTTGTGATGCACACCGCCGGCTGGCCGCTGAACACCGACACGTACGGCGGCTCGTTTCTCTATCACATGGATAACAACCAGGTGGTGGTGGGTTTTGTCGTCGGTCTGGGCTACACGAACCCGTATCTGTCGCCGTTTGAAGAGTTTCAGCGTTACAAGACGCATCCGGCGATTCGCGAGTTTCTCGAAGGCGGCAAGCGCGTCTCGTATGGCGCGCGGGCGATCACCGCGGGCGGCCTGATGTCGCTGCCGAAGCTGGTGTTCCCCGGTGGCGCACTGGTCGGTGACGACGCCGGGTTCCTGAACGCCTCCCGGATCAAGGGCAGCCACGCGGCGATCAAGACCGGCATGCTGGCCGCCGAGGCCGCTTTCGACGCGGTGCAGGCCGGGCGTCAAAGTGATGAACTCACGGCGTATCCGGAGTCGTTCAAGACCTCGTGGCTGCACACCGAACTGCATCGCGCGCGCAACTTCAAGCAGTGGATGAGCAAGGGCCTGTATCTCGGCACCCTGATGGTCGGCATCGAGCAGAAGCTGTTCGGCGGCAACGTGCCGTGGACGCTGCATCACCAGCACGCCGATCACGAGACGCTGAAGCCCGCTTCGCAGTGCACGCCGATTACGTATCCGAAACCGGACGGGAAGCTGACGTTCGATCGTCTGTCGTCGGTGTTCATCTCGAACACCAATCACGAAGAGAACCAGCCGGCGCACCTCACGCTGAAAGATCCGTCGGTGCCGGTGAATGTGAACCTGCGGACTTATGCCGGTCCCGAAGCGCGCTACTGCCCGGCCGCGGTCTATGAATTCGTGAAGAACGACGACGGCGGCGAGCGGCTCGTGATCAATGCGCAGAACTGCGTGCATTGCAAGACGTGCGATATCAAGGACCCGACGCAGAACATCGTCTGGGTCACGCCGGAAGGCGGTGGCGGGCCTAATTATCCGAACATGTGATTCAGGGGCTTTGTTTGCCACGCGCGGTGCATGTTCCTCGGCCGCGTGCAAACCCCCTTCCAAGAACGTGGACATCACCGCGCCGTCAGCAGAAAAACAGAACCTTTGCCACAATGCCCCATCGCGCGAAAGCGCCTGAAATAGCATGTGAGCAGACAATGATCCCCTTCTCGGTCCTGGACCTATCGCCGGTCATAGCAGGCGCGACGCCCGCCGACGCATTCAGGAACACGCTGGACCTCGCACAGCACGCGGAAAACTGGCATTACCACCGCTACTGGCTGGCGGAACATCACAACATGACCGGCATCGCCAGCGCGGCCACTTCGGTGGTGATCGGCTATGTTGCCGGAGGCACCCAAAAAATCCGCGTCGGCTCGGGCGGCGTCATGCTGCCGAACCACGCGCCGCTCGTCATCGCCGAACAGTTCGGCACGCTCGCTTCGCTCTACCCCGGCCGGATCGATCTCGGCCTTGGCCGCGCGCCCGGAACCGATCAGAGCACCGCGCGTGCGCTGCGCCGCGATCTGCAAAATAGCGCCGAGTCTTTCCCGGATGACGTCGTCGAGTTGCAACGCTATTTCGCCGCCCCCGTGCCGGGCCAGCGCATTCGCGCGGTGCCCGGCGCCGGGCTGAACGTGCCGCTGTGGCTGCTCGGTTCGTCGCTCTTCAGCGCGCAACTCGCCGCGGCGCTCGGTCTGCCGTTCGCGTTCGCATCGCATTTCGCGCCCGACCATATGCTCACGGCGCTGCGGGTTTATCGCTCGCAATTCCGGCCCTCGGCGGCGCTCGACAAACCGTATGCGATGGTCGGCGTCAATCTGTTCGCCGCCGATACCAACGACGAAGCGCAGCGCCTCTTCACCTCGCTGCAGCAGCAGTTCATCAACCTGCGGCGCGGCACGCCCGGTCAATTGCAGCCGCCGGTCGAACGGCTCGAAGCGTCGGAGATGGAATTGAGCAGCGTCGCGCACTCGCTCGCCTGCACCGTGCTCGGCGATCGCGATGCCGTACGCGAAGGACTGCGCTCGATCATCGATCAAACCGGCGCGGACGAATTGATGCTCACCGCGCAGATCCACGATCACAAGGCGCGGCTGCGGTCGTTTGAAATCGGCGCGCAAGTGCGCGAGGAGTTGAGCGCCGGCAAGTAGAGCGGTGTTGGCAAGCAGAAAGAAGGGTGGCCGACAGCAACAACGACCGCCCTTCTTTTTTGCCGATTGGCGCCGGTGCCTGACACTTAAGCCCAGCCCGAACCTAACGTAACCTCAACGATTCCCCGCCACCGCCGCCAACCCATCCAGCAGCGCCTTGTGAAACGCCTGTGGGTCCTGCATCTGCGGCGCGTGCCCCAAGTCGGCGAATTCGACCAGCGTCGCGTGCGGAATCGCCTTCGCCGCGGCCTTGCCCAGTTCCGGGTAGTGACCGATCTTCGCGCGCACATCGGGCGGCGCGGCGTCCTTGCCGATCGCGGTCGTGTCCTTCTGGCCGATCAGCAAAAGCGTCGGCATGCTCAATTGGCCGAGTTCGTACACCACCGGCTGCGTGTAGATCATGTCGTACAGCAGCGCAGAATTCCACGCGACGATCTGTTTGCCTGGACCGCGATACATGCCCGCCAGCATCTGCACCCACGGTTCATAGTCGGCGCGCCATTGCCCGGCGTAATAGGTCGCCTGCTCGTAGCGGCGAATGCCGTCGGCGGTGGTCTTCAGTTCGCGCTCGTACCACTGGTCCACCGAAAGCGACGGCACGCCCTTGGCCTTCCAGTCCTCCAGACCGATCGGGTTGACCAGCACCAGTTGCCGCGTCTCACGCGGATACATCAGCGCGTAGCGGATGGCGAGCATGCCGCCGGTCGAATGACCGATCACGATCGCGTCGCTCACGCCGAGCGATTCGAGCAACGCATGCGTATTGCGCGCCAGTTGCTGGAAACTGTACTGATAGTGCTCGGGCTTGCTCGATTTGCAAAAGCCGATCTGATCCGGCGCGATCACGCGATAACCGGCGTCGCTCAGCCGATGGATAGTCGCATCCCACGTCGCCGCGCAGAAGTTCTTGCCGTGCAACAGCACTACCGTGCGGCCGTTCGCCTGCGCCGGCTTCACATCCATGTACGCCATGTGCAACGCCACGCCTTGCGAAGTGAAGTCGTACTGCTCGACCTGCGCAGGGTAATTGAAGCCCTGCAACTCGGGGCCGTAGGCAGGACCGGCATTGTCGGCGGCGGCAATGGCAGCGCCGCTGGCCGGGCTGACGGAACTACTCGTCGTGGAAGCGGAGCCGGTTGAGTCGGTGGAGGCGCTAGCGGGCGAGGCGGCGAAAACAGCCGGCGCCGCAGTCAGCGCGCAGACGCTCAAGAGGGCGACCAGGGAATGACGGCGGAAACTCATCGATAGGTTTCTTGCAAAAAAGACAGCAAAGGGAAACATGCGGCGGAACGCGCAGGCAAACCGGCGCTCGCCCCGTCCGGGAGCGGACGATTCTACGACGCGCCGCGAGACTCTGCTGCCGCGCGCGCCAGGCGCATCGCGGCGCGGGCTGCGGTCTGCCCAGGTTTGGGCCAGGCTGGGCACGCATATTGCGGCCGCCTCACTTCGCACGCTATGTGGCGTGGCGCACGGATGGCCGCCGTGCAACAGTTGATCGTGCGCAAGTCGAGCGAGCACACGGCATCCGCACAATTCACACTATTCGCTCGCTGCAAATCGGGTTAGAAGTAACGCAGGCTCCGCGAAGACGGGGCCGCCTGACGGCGCGAATCATGAGTGGAGAGCAAGCGAAACGACCATCCGGGGCATGCTAATCAGCAACTATCTTGCATGGGACCGGGGTAAGCGCCAAAGCGCTAACTCCGGTCGACAAAGGAGACGGATATGGACACTCCGGCACGGCTGAACGATCTGCAACGCACCACCCTCGCCATCGTCCTCGCGGGCGGACGGGGCACGCGGCTCGGGCCGCTCACCAACAAGCGCGTCAAGCCGGCGGTGCACTTCGGCGGCAAATACCGGATCATCGACTTCGCGCTCTCCAACTGCCTGAACTCCGGCATCCGCCGCATCGCGGTGGTCACGCAGTACAAGGCGCACTCGCTGTTGCGCCACCTGCAGCGCGGCTGGGGCTTCCTGCGCGGCGAATTCGGCGAATTCATCGACCTGTGGCCCGCGCAGCAGCGCGTGGAAGGCGCCCACTGGTATCGCGGCACCGCGGACGCGGTGTTCCAGAACCTCGACATCATCCGCTCGATCCGGCCGAAATACGTGGTGGTGCTGGCGGGTGACCACATCTACAAGATGGACTACACGCGCATGATCGCCGACCACGCGGAAAGCGGCGCGGATTGCACGGTGGGTTGCATCGAGGTGCCGCGCATGGAGGCCGTCGCCTTCGGCGTGATGGCGGTGGATGAACACCGCCGCGTGACCGGCTTCGTCGAGAAGCCCGCCGATCCGCCGGCGATACCCGGCCGCCCGGACACGGCGCTCGCCAGCATGGGCATCTATGTGTTCAGCGCCGATTATCTGTACGCGCTGCTCGAAGAAAACATCTCCACCGTCGACACGGATCACGACTTCGGCAAGGACATCCTGCCGCGCGTCGTCACGCGAGGCATGGCGATCGCGCATCCGTTCAGCATGTCGTGCGTGTCGTCGGACCCGAACGTGGAGCCGTACTGGCGCGACGTCGGCACGATCGACGCCTACTGGGCCGCCAACCTCGACCTCGCGTCCACCATTCCGACGCTCGATCTCTACGACCGCAACTGGCCGATCTGGACGTATCAGGAGCAGTTGCCGCCCGCCAAGTTCGTGCGCGACATGAAAGGCTTGCAAGGCTCGGCGAACAATCTAATCGCCTGCGGCGGCTGCGTGATTTCCGGCTCGCAGATTTCGCGCTCGGTGCTGTCGTCGAATGTCAAAGTGAGTTCGTTCTGTAACATCAATGAGGCAGTCTTGTTGCCGCAGGTCACCGTCGGCGCGAGCTGCCGGCTGCAGAAAGTGGTGATAGACCGCGGCTGCGCCATTCCGGACGGCACGGTGATCGGCGAGGATCCGGCGAGCGACGCCGAACGCTTCTACCGCACCGACGACGGCGTGGTGCTGGTCACGCCGGAGGCGCTGCGGCAGGACGTGAGCTAAGGCTGGCCGGTTAGCCGGTGCCGCCTCGTTTTAACAGCAACTGACAGGAATGAGATCGAGCCTATGACGATTCGCGCCCTGCACGTCGCAAGCGAGCTGTATCCCCTCCTCAAAACGGGCGGTCTCGCCGACGTCGCGGGTGCGTTGCCGCCCGCGCTGATCGAGCGCGGTGCCGATGTGCGGGTGCTGCTGCCCGGCTTTCCGTCGGTGCTCGCCGGTTTGAGCGACTTGCGCCCGGTCGCGCAACTGGGCCGGCGTTTCGACGCGCCGGGGATCACGCTCGAACAGGGCACGCTGGCGTCGAACGGTCTGATCGTCTACGTGATCCGCGCCGGCACGCTGTACGACCGGCCCGGCAATCCCTATCTGAACGACGAGCACGTGCCGTACGGCGACAACGCGCAGCGCTTTGCGCTGCTCGGCTGGGTCGCCGCGCAACTGGCCCAGCAACTCGATCCGGCGTGGTCGCCGCAAATCGTCCACGCGCACGACTGGCATGCGGGGCTCGCGCCCGCCTATCTGAAAGCGGCCGAACGCCAGCATGGCCGCCCGCTCGCGCGCAGCATCTTTACGGTGCATAACCTCGCGTATCAGGGCATTTTCCCGGCGCACCAATTCGGTCAACTGGCGCTGCCGGATGATTTTTTCAGCATGCACGGCGTCGAGTTCTATGGACAGTTGTCGTTCCTCAAGGCGGGCCTCTACTACAGCGACCGCATCACGACCGTCAGTCCGACCTACGCGCGCGAAATCCAGACGCTCGCCCAGGGCGGCGGCCTCGACGCGTTGCTGCGCCATCGCACACACGATCTGAGCGGCATTTTGAACGGCGTCGACTATTCGGTGTGGAATCCCGCCGGCGACGCGCTCATCGAAAATCATTACAGCCCCACGCGCCTTGCCGGCAAACTGGCGTGCAAGGAAGCGCTGCAAAAGCGCTTCGGCCTCGCGCAGAAAAGCGACGCGCTGCTGTTCGGCGTGGTGAGCCGGCTTACCGAGCAGAAAGGTCTGGACCTGCTGCTGGAAGCGGTGCCCGAGATCGTCAAACGCGACGGGCAACTGGTGGTGTTCGGCACCGGCGACCCGGCGCTGGAAAACGGCTTGAAGCGCGTCGCGCAGACGCATCCGGAATCGGTGGCGGTCGAACTCGGCTTTGACGAAACGCTCGCTCATACGATCGTCGCCGGCAGCGACGTGATCGCGGTGCCGTCGCGTTTCGAGCCGTGCGGGCTGACGCAGCTTTACGCGCTGGCTTATGGATCGCTGCCGCTCGTGCACTGCGTGGGCGGGCTGGCGGATACGGTGATGGACGCATCGCTCGAAAATCTCGCCGACGACCTCGCCACCGGCTTCGTCTTCGAGCGCTTCGAGCCGAAGGGCATGGCCGCCGCGATCCGCCGCGCGTTCGCGCTGCATGGCCGGCGCACCGAATGGAAAGCGACGCAGCGGCGCGCGATGCGCCAGGACTTCGGCTGGGGCGCGTCGGCCGAGCGCTATCTGGCGTTGTATCGTGAGTTGGCGTGAGCGTCCGCACGGGCACCACGACGCTGACTGACGGCCTCACCTCCCCTCACCCTCCGCCGCAGGCCCCTACGTTTGATGGTTCAACGCAACAACCTGCGGGCCGGGCCAACTCGCGCACGGCAAACTCATGTATTGTTTCCTGACTACGCAGACCGTGCACTTTTCTTGCATCATCTAAAGCAGTCACGCCGCACGAGGCGTCCGGCCTGGGCCGGTTCGCCATCGCGGCACATCCTTCCCGTTTTCTTTGATCGCGCATGACCGCTTGCGCGGGCCACACCATGACGAAAAACGTTTTGAGCATCCAGTCACATGTCGTTTTCGGGCACGCCGGCAACAGCGCGGCCGTGTTCCCGATGCGCCGGCTCGGCGTCAACGTCTGGCCGCTCAATACCGTGCAGTTCTCGAACCACACGCAATACGGCCACTGGACCGGCAGCGCGATCGAGGGCTCGCAGGTGGAAGAACTGGTCGAAGGCATCGGCGCGATCGGCATGCTGCCGCGCTGCGACGCGGTGCTGTCCGGCTATCTGGGCACGCCCGAGCAGGCGCAGTCGGTGCTGGAAGTCGTCAAGGCCGTTAAGGCCGCCAATCCGCGCGCGTGGTACTTCTGCGATCCGGTGATGGGCGCGGCGAGCGGCTGCAAGGTCGAGCCGGGCATCCAGGAGTTTCTGGTGCGCACCATGCCGGAAATGGCCGACGCAATGGCGCCGAATCACACCGAGTTGCAGCGGCTGGTGGGCCGCGAGATCGAGACGCTGGAAGAAGCCGTGGCGGCTTGCCGCGAACTGATCGCCCGCGGGCCGAAGCTCGTGCTGGTGAAACACCTGCTCGACCGCAACAGTCCCGCCGACCGGTTCAACATGCTGGTCGTCACCGAGCGCGAGGCGTGGATGGGGCAGCGCCCGCTCTATCCGTTCGCGCGGCAGCCGGTGGGCGTAGGCGATCTGACGAGCGCGGTGTTCGTCGCGCGCACGCTGCTGGGCGACTCGATCCGCGCGGCTTTCGAGCACACGCTGGCCGCCGTGAACGCAGTGGTCAAGGCCACCTGGCAGGCCGGTCGCTACGAGCTGGAACTGGTGGCCGCGCAAAACGAAATCGCGCAGCCGCGCGAATGGTTCGACGCCTGGGTCGCGGATACGGCGTAGGCCGCGGCGCATGCCGTCCTATAATGCGTGCCGCGTGGACGAAGCGCCCACCCGCGCACGCAGCATTCTTTCGCGCATTCAGTTCAGCATTCAGCAGACGAGGCATCGATGGACGGTTATATCCGCAGCGAGCGGGAAGAATTTTTTGAGCAGTTGTGCATCAGCGTCGACGCCGACGAGGCGCACGAACAGGAAGCGATCGAGTACTTCGAGAGCCAGTTCGACCAGGCGGATTTCGATCCCGCGCAGTGGCTCGACATCGCGCTCTACTACTCGCCGGCCGTGGCGCGCGGCATCGTCGACATGGTGACGCCCGACGACAAGGCACGCAGCAACATCGCCGAAGTGATCGCCGACAACCTCGACATCTCGTACGGCGAGGACGAATGCCAGCAGTTCGCGGAGACTATCGAATTCGCGCTGAACAACGGCGTGCCGGTGGACCTCGACCTGGTGCTCGACGGCTGCCAGCGCGCGGTCGACGACCTCGACACCTGGGCCGACGAAGAAACCAAGGCGCCGCTGCTGCGTCTGCGTGAAGAGTTGCTGCGTCAGCAAGGCGAGCATTGAGGGCGTTGTTCTAGTCCGCTATTGGTCGCGTTTTCGGCGCATTCGCGGCGTGGTTTCCCGTCGTAGTGCGCCGCAGTGGTTGTGTTGCGTGGCGCGCGCTCGCGTCGAATTCCGCAGTTCTTCGTTCCTCAGCACCCTTGCTCGCGCGGCGATCCTCGCCGTTCTTAAGCATGTGCCGCAATCGGCACCCGCCGCCGACACGCCGCACCGCAGCCCACGCGCCGCCAGCGAACGCGCCGCGCGGTCTATGCCGAAATCCTCATTCAAAGCGCCGCGAACTGCCAAGACGGCCACAAATTGGCTTTCTATATTCGCGCCAGATTGATCGGCTTTCGAACGCCGCGACGCGTATTACACGTAATCCAGCATTGTTCAAAGCGACCGGTCATCCGTAGTCTTTCGATGCGCGCCATGGCGAGCCATGCTCGCGCATCGATCCAGCGTTACCGCCTTGCCGTTTTCACACCCTGAAACTGTCGATGGAAGGAGAGACCATGAGTCTTCGCAACACGCTGAAACCGCTTGCCTTGTTCATTGGCGCCGTCTTCGCGATCGCGCCGCCGGCCAGCTTCGCCGACGACCTGCCGGTGAAGATCGGTTTTGCCGCGCCGCTGACCGGCGCGAACGCCGGCTACGGCAAGGACCTCGAGAACGGCGTACGGCTTGCCATCGAGGAAGCCAATGCGCAGAAGATCAAGATCGGCGACAAGGTGGCGCAATTCCAGATCGTCTCGCAGGACGACCAGGCCGATCCGCGCATCGGCGTGCAGGTTGCGCAGAAGCTGGTCGACTCGGGCGTTTCCGTGGTCGTCGGCCACTTCAATTCGGGCACCACGATTCCGGCCTCGCAGGTCTACGAGCAGGCCGGCATTCCGGTGATCGACCCCGCCGCCACCAATCCGACCATCACCGGGCGCGGCTTCGCGAACACCTTCATGGTGATTTCCACCGATGCGCAAAATGCCGGCAACGCGGGCGTCTATGCCGTGGAAGTGACCAAGGCCAAGCGCATCGCGATCATCGACGACCGCACCGCGTTCGGCCAGGGCGAGGCCGACGAGTTCGAGAAGGCGGTGAAGGCGCACGGCGGCAACATCGTGGCGCGCGAATACACCGACAACCACGCGGTGGACTTCAGCACCCAGCTCACCAAGATCAAGGCGGCCAATGCCGATCTGATTTTCTTCGGCGGCCTGGATACGCAGGCCGCGGGCTTCGCGAGGCGGATGAAGCAACTGGGGATCACCGCGCAACTGGTGGGCGGCGGCGGCGTGGAGGACCCGGAATTCATCAAGCTCGCCGGCGACGCCGCTGAAGGCGTGATGGCCTGGGAATACGGACGGCCGTTGGCCGAGTTGCCGGGCGGCAAGGATTTCTCCGCGAAGTTCAAGAAGCGCTTCGGGGCGGACATCCTGTCTTATGCGCCGTTTGGCTACGACGGCGCATGGGCCGCCATCAAGGCGATGCAGCAGGCCAAATCCAGTTCGCCGGCGGTCTATCGCCCCGTGCTGAAGGCGAGCGATTTCGACGGCATTACCGGCAAGATTTCCTTCGACGGCACCGGCGCGCTGAAAAGCGGCGCGTCCACGCTCTATCAGGTCAAGAACGGGACGTGGGTGCCGATCGTGACCAAGAGCGGGACTTAAGGCAAAAGCAAGGCTAAGGCGCGCTACTTCGCAACCTTGAGCACCAGTTCCGCATCGAGGTCCCGTTCGATTCGCACGAGATCGTCCTTCATATCGGCGAATTCGTTCGCGGAACACATCTGATGTCCGAAGGCGGCACGAAGGTGCCGCCTGACCTGCAACACCCGCGCCGCCGGATCGAAGACGTAACGCGAAGAGAACTCGATAAAGCGGTTTTTCACCGCCGTATCGGCCGGCAAATCCGTCACGCGGACAAAGCCCGGCAGCGTCATTTCCAGAGTCTCGTCGAACTCGCCGCCGATGCACGTCCAAGGCTGCGTCCGGGAAGGCTCGGCGAGCCACGCCTGAAGCTGTGTGCCCATGCCGCCGGACAAACTGGTCAAGGCCGGCACCGCCGTGGTTCCATCCGTCCAGACGAAATGCTCCACTTTTCCTTGCATCGACGTGGCGAACGGTCCGTCTGTGGTCGTCACCTCGCCGGCGCGCAATTGCGCCGTGCCATGCAGACCGGTCTGCAATAGACGGCTCGCGGCAATCTGCTGGGCGCGCTGCCGCGTCGCGCGACGGAACGTATTGCGCTCGAGCTCGGCGGTGTAGCCCGCATCTTCCACGCGGTACGCGTAGTTCGCCGCCCCGCTCTCATCGACGTCGATCTGCAGGCGCGCGGTGCGCTCGCGCAACTGCGTGGCCGGCGTGCGCGACAACACGCCATCGTCCACCAGCAGTACCGGCCGGTCCATCACGCCGGGCGGCAGATAGCCGAAACCCACGCCGCCCGCGGTCGTATCCGCGAACAATGACAGCCCAGGAATCCAGACAATCGCGTGATTGATCGCGCTCGCTCCATAGCCGGGCACGTCCGGCAAACTGTAATACGGCCCGAGATTGAGCAGCACCGCCTCGCTGCGAATGCCGACCGCGGCCAAAAGCGCGCTGTAGAGCGCGACGTGGTCCTTGCAATCGCCATAGCGGTTGCGCAGTATGTCGATCGCCTTGTGCGGAATCGCCGCCGTCTCGCCCAGAAAGAGCGCCACGTAGCGAATGTTCAATCGCATCCAGTCGTACAGCATTTGCGCCTTCGCGCGCGGGTCGGCGGCTCCGGCCGTCAGGCTCTGCGCAAGCTGGACGATCGCGGGGTCGCTCATCGTCGCATCGAGAGCGGGGCCGCGATAGCGCGCGGCGAAACTCGCGAAGTCCGGCACCGTCGACACCATCAGGCGGTCGCCCCAGTTCGCGTAGCCGACCGCGCCCGCCTCGAGCCGCGCATACGGACCGTGCCGGTAGTCGAACTCGTAGCGGGTGCGGCCGTTCGCCGTGACCGGCGGCAGCGCGACATAGCCGCGCGCGTCGGCGTACAGCGGAACATCCGAGGGAAGATCGAAGATCAGGCGCTGCATCTCGACGGGTTCGCGCGTCGGTTCCACCAGGTACGCGAACGTGCCGGCCTGCAACGGTTTCGTGCGCGTCTTGCGAAACACCAGATGCACGCGCGAGCCGGACTCGACGCCGGGAAAGATCACCGTGCGCAACACGCCGTTCTGGAAACTCGGCGCGCCCGCCGAGCGCGGCTCCTGCACGTCGCGGATCGCCTCGGGGCCGACCGGATGCGCGACGCCGTTCGGATCGATCGTTTCGGCGCCCAGCAATTGCACCTGCTCGATGTCCTTGTTGAACCAGACATAGCGTTGCGCGATATCGTCGACGCCGCTCGCCGTGTCGGCGCGCAACACCGTGTCGTCGTGTTCCTCGATGGAGCCGTCGTTCTGGATCGTGAACAGATGAACGTCGCGCTCCATCGTGGCGGGCGCGAGATCGTTGCCGGACAGGCCGGCGGTGCTGTCCTCCGCGAACGCGGTCGCCGGGCACGTGGCGAGTAACGTGGCGAACAGCGCACCGAATAACGCGCCCGGCGTCAATCTCGCGGCCAGCGCGACGAACGCGGCACACCGCGTCATGGGCGGCGCGCCCCGCGCCACGCGCGCGGACTCGAAGCAAACTCCGCGCGAAACGCGTGATTGAAATTCGACAGATCATTGAAGCCGCAATCGAGCGCGATATCGACGACCTTCGCGCTGTCCCCGCGCTCGTCCTCACTCTCGCGAAGACGCAGCGCAGCCGCACGCAAACGCGCCCGTAACAGGTACTGATGCGGCGTCACGCCCGCCACGCGCTGGAACGTGCGCAGGAAGTGGAACTCGCTCAGCCCCGCCGCGACGGCAAGGCTGGTGAGCGTATGCGGCGCGCCGGGCGTCTCGTCGATCAGGCGCACGATCTGCGCGACGCGAGACCAGGCCGTCGCGCTCGCGGGTGGTTCCGAGCACGTCAGCGCACCGGACGCATTGAGTGTCGCGGCAGCCAGTTCAACGGCGAGCTCGTCCCACACCGCTTCGCCGCTACCGCAAGCGCCGGTGCAAGCCCGCGCGATTAGCGGCGACAACGCGCGCAGCGATGGTATGCGCGCGCGTGTGAAGTTGAGCTTGCCGCTCGCCACGCCCGCGTCGGCGGCCAGCCGCTCGAAGTACGCTGGCGCATAGCGAAACGCGATGCAGCGATCACCGGCCCCATGCCGGTGCCCGCATTCGAAACAGTCGCCGGTATTGCCGAGCAGCAGCGCGCCGGGCGTGAGCAATTCGCGGCCTGGCGCCGCCCGGTAGCCGAACGAGCCGGCCACCACCATCGCGATGCACACGCCGCCGTGGCGCTCCTCGAACGGCTGGTCGCGCGGGCCGAAGGTGCAGAGGACATCCGCGACGTCCCACCCCGCGCCTTCGGCCAACGGACGCGCGGTCGTGCCGCCGCGCGCGCCTTCCTGTTCGCGCCGCGCGAGCGCCTGCTGCAAAGTGACGGCAATTTTCCCCAAGATGCACCTCGGCTGAGTCCGTATCGTGGTTTTAGCACATCGGCGGCCGGCGCGGTTTGGCCGGTTCCGGCGATGTCGATCCGACCATCAGCCGAAGGAGCACACATGATGAACACGCGGGAAAACGACCTGGACAATGGCTTTCACGCCGCGTTGAGCGCCCCCGCCCGAGCCGCGGACATCGACGCCGCCGACGACGTCTACGGCTGGCTGATCGGCAGTTGGGACATGGACGTCGTGCACTACCGCGTCGACCTCGGCAGCGCGCGCCGCCGCGGCGAGATTCATTTCGGCTGGGTGCTGGAAGGCCGCGCCGTGCAGGACGTATGGATCATGCCGCCGCGCAGCGAACGCCATGGCGGGCTCGCGGCGGGCGACACGATGTACGGCACCACACTGCGAGTCTGGGACGCGGCGCTGCGCGCATGGCGCGTGACTTACATCAATCCGCTGACCGGCCAGCGGGATGAACTAACAGGCCGGCGCATCGGCGGCGATCTGGTGCAGATCGGCACGCATGCCGACGGCACGCCGATTCGATGGAATTTCACCGATATCACGCGCGATTCGTTCCGCTGGACCGGCGTCGCGCTCGCAAAGGACGGCGTGACGTGGATGCTCGAGGCTGAGTTTCATGCACGGCGCAGGGGTTCGCTCATGGCGAAGTAAGCACCGTTTTGCGGCGGCATATCGACATGCCCCCGCCGCCTGCGTCACTCGCTTTCCCCTAGCTGCCCCAGCAAAGCCTGCAGCCTCTCCACATGCCTGAGCAGCAAATGCCGATGCTTTTCGATCTGTTCCAGGCGGCCCGCGAGGTCGGCGTGGATCGGATCGGCGAGATCGGCGGCGGCGATCACGTCCTCCACCTTCGAGCGCATCGACGCCAGTTCCACCGGCGCCTGAATCAGATGCCGCTCGAAGCGCCGCACGTCCTGTATCGCCAGATCGCGGACCTTGCGAAAATACGCCTGACGCCGATGCGCTTCCGCGTCGACAGTCTCCTCCTCGGCGCGTTTGGCGGAGCCCGACTGGCCGAATATCGGCTCGGGCGGCCGCAGCACCGTCTTCTTGCGCACGGGATGCGCCGTGCCGCGAAATCGCGCGAGCGGCCGCTCGTTGTCGATCGCTTCGCGTGCGTCGGCCGGGATGTCGTGCTCGGTGTGCGGCGCGTTCATCCAGCCGTTGGGCAATCCCGTGACCGCTTCGATGCCGCGCACGAACTCCTCGCTGAATTCGCGCTGGCCGGACAGCATCAACTTCAGGTAACTCGCGGAGAAGGTCATCATGCGCGCGAGGCGAGTCGCCGCGCCGACCTCGCGAGTCAACAGCACCAGGTTCGCCCGCCAGACGGGGAGCAGCAATTCGTCGGAATCTTCCATCGCTGGGTCTTCCATTTTTTTTGCCCGATGTAGGATGGCGCGTGCATACCACTCGTACGCGTCATCGTTTTGAAAGGGTAGCCGCTCGAACGTATTGCATGCAATCCCCGCGCACCCGTCGGCCGGTGTGGACGTATGTCCGAATGACACGCCGCGGCGAGTTGCCTTTTTAATTGACACATTCATCCGTTCAGCGTTCCTGCATTCAGCGGACGCTTATGGCATGCTTGCGAGCCGTTGCGGCACGTACCGTGCTGCAGCGATACCCGCCATCACCGATTTAAGGATTTCGTAATGAAGAAGGTCATTCTTTCCCTCGCCGCAACCGTGGCCGCCCTGAGCGTGATCGCTCCCGCTCAAGCCTACGAGCATCATCACCGTGAATGCCACAAGGTGCACATTCACCATCATTGGGAAAAGCGCTGCCATTGATGGTCATGCATCGCCGGCGACGGTGAGCATCGAAAAGCCCCGCTCGCCGCGGGGCTTTTTTTCAGGTTGACCACGCCGACGCGGGGCCGGGACATTCGGCGACGCTCTCTACGTTCTGCGCGAAAACGTCCGCACGCAATCACGGACACATGCTGTTACACCTTTGCGGTGTATGCCGACGCGAAGTTAGCGCTCGCGGGCGTGCGCGAGCGGCATGAGCCGCGTGGAGAAAGGAGGAATAGCGAAGGCGAGCGCGTCGTCACGCTGCCTTGACCCGCTCCAACGCCGTCGTTACGAGTTCTTCCAGCAACGGTTCGACCTTCGCGGCGAGCGTTTCGTCATACGCATACGGCATCCGCTCTTCCATATAGGCGATCTGCGACAGTTCGAGCTGCACCGCATGCACGCCTTGCGAAGGCTGCCCATACTGCCGAGTGATGTAGCCGCCCTTGAAGCGCCCATTGGCAACCGCCGAATACCCGCCATGCCGCTCGACTAAAGCGGCCAATTCCTCGGCCAATCCCGCCACCGCGCTTGCGCCGTTCGACGTGCCGAAATTGAAATCCGGCAAACGTCCCTCGAAGAAACGCGGCACGTGCGAGCGAATCGAGTGGGCTTCCCACAACAGCACCTTGCCGTGCTTTGCCTTCAACGCGGCCAGTTCGCTCTTCAACGCATCGTGATAAGGCTTCCAGTACGCATCGCGCCGGCGCGCGACTTCGGCCTCGGTGGGCAGATGGCCTTCGAGATACAAAGGCTCCTTGTCGAACGTGTCGACGGGCAACAAACCGGTCGTGTCCTGCCCCGGGTACAGGTTCGCGCCATCGGGCGGACGGTTCAGGTCGATCACGTAACGCGCGTACGTTGGCGAAAGAATCGACGCGCCCATGCGCCTCGCGAACGCGTAGAGACGATCGAGGTGCCAGTCGCAATCGTCGGTGCGTTGCGCGACGGGCGTCATCGTCGCGGCGATGTCGGCGGGAATTTGCGTGCCCAGATGCGGGATCGAGATCAGGAACGGCAGGCTTCCCTGATGCAGCGAGAAAACCGGCGAAGTGTTCGAAGCAGTCATGTCAGTCCGGAATCGAATCGATGGGATCGGAAAAGATCGGTTCAGCGAGTCATTCGAGCCGATCGTTGAGCGAGTGGTTCAGGCAACTGAGGAGCAGTTCATCTTGAGCGAGTGGTTCAGGCTCACCGCTTGAGCCGCTCATTTGAGTAACTCGCCTGGAGCAACTCACCTGAGCAGCTCAGCGAGCGCCACGCGATAGCGCGCATAAGCGCCCTCTTCATCGCGATGCCGGCGGTTCTCGACTACCTTGTCACCCCCCGCGTACACGTCGCGAATCGGCGTTTCGCCATGTTCGCAGAATACAACGCCGGAGAGCCAGGCGCTCGGCGCGTGCTCGGCAAGGCTCGAATGATCCGGGTCGAGCACGAGCCAATCCGCCCTACGGCCGGCTTGCAACGCGCCGACCGCGCGGCCCGTCGCCTGCGCGCCGCCTTCGAGCGCGGCGTCGAACAAACGGTCGGCGACATGCGTGGCCTGCGCCGATGCCAGCACGTTGCGCTGACGGCGCGTCAAACGCTGGCCGTATTCGAGCAAGCGCAATTCCGCCCGCCAGTCGACGCCGATATGGCTATCCGAACCGACACCGATGCGCCCTCGCGCGTCGAGATATTCCTGCGCCGGGAAAATGCCGTCGCCGAGATTGGCTTCGGTGGTCAGGCACAAACCGGCGACCGCGCCGCTCTTCGCGAGCGCAAGCGTTTCGTTCGCATCGACGTGCGTGGCGTGCACGAGGCACCAGCGGCTGCCGACGTCGAAACGATCGAGCAGCCATTGCACCGGACGCGCGCCTTCGGTTTCGAGGCAGGCATCGACTTCGGCGGTTTGCTCGGCGATATGGATGTGGACCGGCGCCGTCGGATCGATGCCGTCGAGCAGCACACGCAACGAATCCGCCGACACGGCGCGCAGCGAGTGCGGCGCCACGCCATAACGCAACGCCGCGCTTTCGGCACGCGCCGCGCGCAACGTGCCGAGCAGATCGAGCAGACTTTCCGGCGTGTTGATGAAGCGCTGCTGATCGTCACGCGGCGCGCGCGAGCCGAAGCCGCTGTACTGATACAGCACCGGCAGCATCGTCATGCCGATGCCGCTCGCCGACGCCGCATCCACCACGCGCTGCGCCAGTTCAGCCTGATTGGCATAGTGGCTGCCTTCGGGCGTGTGATGCACATAGTGAAACTCGCACACCGACGTATAGCCCGCCTTCAGCATCTCGATGTACAGCCACTGCGCGACGCTTGCGAGGCCTTCCGGCGTGATGCGCGCGGCGAAGCGATACATCAGATCGCGCCAGCTCCAGAAGTTATCGGTGGCGCTTGTGCCCGATGCGGCGCGATATTCGGTCAGGCCCGCCATCGCGCGCTGGAACGCGTGCGAATGAAGATTCGGCATGCCAGGCAATACCGGACCGGCGGCTTTCCGCACACCTTCGGGAACAGCCATCGTGTCGGGCGTCACGGATATCAACGTGCCGTTTGCGTCCCACTCCAACAGCACGTTGCGGCGCCAGCCATCCGGCAGGTACGCGTGGTCCGCGAATAGCGATTGTGTCGATTGCTTCGATTGCGTCATTGCTCAGGCCTTAGCTCAATTCACGCCGCGTATAAACGGTCTCGCCCGCGCGCACGACTCTCGCGCACAACGGACGCCCAATCCAGTAAGCCAGCTCGGCCAGCGAGTCGACCGACCACACCGCGAAATCCGCCGCGCGTCCCGCTTCCAGCGCGCCGTGCGTATCCGCTTTGCCGAGCGCGCGCGCCGCATGCGATGTCACGCCTTGCAGCACTTCGGGCACCGTCATACGGAACAGCGTAGTCGCCATGTTCATCATCAGCAGCAGCGACGTGGCGGGTGACGTGCCGGGATTGCTGTCGGTGGAAATCGCGATCGGCACCTCGTAGCGCCGCAGCAAGTCCAGCGGCGGCAATTGCGTCTCACGGATGAAGTAGTACGCGCCGGGCAGCAACACCGCGACGGTGCCCTCCTCTTTCATCGCGGCGACGCCGGCTTCGTCGAGGAATTCGAGGTGATCGGCGGACAGCGCATGATGGCGCGCCGCCAATGCGGTGCCGCCGCCGTTCGACAACTGCTCGGCGTGCATCTTCACCGGCAGCTTGTAGCGCTCGGCAGCGTTGAATACGCGCTCGCTTTGTTGCAGCGAAAAGCCGATGCGTTCGCAGAACACGTCGACCGCGTCGACGAGACCTTCGTCGGCAAGCACGGGCAGCATCGTGTTGCAGACCTCATCGATATACGCGTCGGCGCGGCCAGCGAATTCGGGCGGCAACGCGTGCGCGCCGAGAAACGTCGTATAGACCGTCACCGGATAGCGTTCGCCCAACTGACGCGCGACGCGCAGCATCTTGCGCTCGCTGGCGAGATCGAGGCCGTAGCCGGATTTGATTTCGACCGTCGTCACGCCTTCGGCCAGCAAGGGCGTAAGGCGTGCGGCCGATTGGCGGAACAGCGACGCTTCATCGGCGGCACGCGTGGCGCGCACCGTGGAGACGATACCGCCGCCTTGCCGCGCGATTTCTTCGTAGCTGACGCCCGCGAGGCGCTGCGCGAATTCATCCGCGCGCTGGCCGCCGTACACCAGATGCGTGTGGCAATCGACGAGACCCGGTGTCACCCACGCGCCGTGCAAATCCTCGCGCGGCCATGCGGCGTATTCGGCGGGCAGTTGGGAGGCCGCGCCGAGCCATACGGTCTTGCCGTCTTCAACGGCGATCGCGGCATCGGGCAGCGTGTGTTGCGGATCGCCCTGCGGGCAAAGTTTCAGGTGATGCCAGACGGTTTGCTTCATCGCGTGCTCTTTGCAGCTCGTTGCGTGTCTGTGGTGATTCGCGTGCGCGCGTGGCGAAGTGCCAAGGCGCGCACGCGAATCGTCGTCATCGTTGCGTGTAGCGGAGGCTGATCGCGAGCAATGCGCCCACGCCTTTGACCGCGCAGGGCAGCGCGTTCGGTGTGTCGATGCGCAGCGTGTCGTCTTCTTGCAGCACAAGCGGGGCAGCGCCATCGAGCTTGATCTCAACCGAACCGCTGGCGCAGAACAGCAACGCCACGTCCGCGGATAAAGTGCGTTGCTCGCTTTGCTGCATCTGGCCGCGCCATACCTCGAGTTCGCCCACCGCCTCGCCACGGCGCACCATCAGGTTGAAATCGCGCGTCGCGCCGTCTACGAGGCGCGCGTCGATTTGCGCTTCGCCTGAAAATCTTGCAATGTCGAGCGGCTGCGTCAACGCATGCGTCTTCACGGCATGCGCGTCGGTGCCGTCCGCTTCATCGAGCAACATGCCGGCGCCGGACAACAATACGAGCGTGCGATCGATGCCCGCAAAACGCGAGAACGGCCCGGCTTGCGCGACATCGGCGACGCTCACCCGCCACACGAAATCATCGAGCCCCGCACGTTCGGGACGCCCCGAAGGAAGCTCTCCTGCGGGAAAAAACGCCGCCACTTCGCGCGTAACGCCGCCGCCATTCTTCCACGGCGCCGCCACGAGGTCGGCGCCGCGAATCAGCGTCATGGTTGCCATGCTGCCGGCATCCGCCACGATCAACGGCTCAGCATCGGCAGATTGAGGCCCGCCTCGCGCGCTGTTTCCTGCGCGAGTTCATAGCCCGCATCCGCGTGACGCATCACGCCGGTGGCCGGATCGTTGAACAGCACGCGGCCGAGGCGCTTGTCCGCCTCATCCGTGCCGTCGGCGACGATCACGACGCCCGAGTGCTGGCTAAAGCCCATGCCGACACCGCCGCCGTGATGCAGCGACACCCACGATGCGCCGCCTGCCGTATTCAGCAGTGCGTTGAGCAACGGCCAGTCGCTGACCGCGTCCGAGCCGTCCTTCATCGATTCGGTTTCGCGATTCGGGCTCGCCACGGAACCCGTGTCGAGGTGGTCGCGGCCGATCACGATCGGCGCTTTCAGCTCGCCGTTCCTGACCATCTGATTGAACGCCTGACCTAAGCGATAACGATCCTTCACGCCGACCCAGCAAATCCGCGCAGGCAGACCCTGGAATGCGATACGTTCACGCGCCATGTCGAGCCAGTTGTGCAGATGCGGATCGTCGGGGATCAGTTCCTTGACCTTCGCATCGGTCTTGTAGATGTCCTCCGGATCGCCCGACAGCGCGACCCAGCGGAACGGACCCTTGCCTTCGCAGAACAGCGGCCGGATATATGCCGGCACGAAGCCCGGAAAATCGAACGCGTTTTCGACGCCCATTTCCAGCGCCATCTGGCGGATGTTGTTGCCGTAGTCGAGCGTGGCCGCGCCGCGTTCCTGCAGCGTCAGCATCGCTTGCACCTGCTTGGCCATCGACTGCTTGGCCGGCTTCACGATCGAATCCGGCGCGGTCTTCTGACGCTCGCGCCAATCTTCAACGCTCCAGCCTTGCGGCAGATAGCCGTGAATCGGATCGTGCGCACTGGTCTGGTCGGTCACGCAATCCGGCGTGATGCCGCGCGCGACGCATTCAGCGAACACGTCGGCGGCATTGCCCAGCAGGCCGATCGACACCGGCTTGCCCGCCTGCTTCGCTTCCTCGAGCATGGCGAGCGCTTCGTCGAGCGTCTTTGCTTTTTTGTCGACGTAGCGCGTCTTCAGACGGAAGTCGATGCGCGTCTCGTCGCACTCCACCGCGATCATCGAGAAGCCGGCCATCGTGGCTGCGAGCGGCTGCGCGCCGCCCATGCCGCCGAGACCGCCCGTCAGAATCCAGCGGCCTTTCGGGTCGCCGTTGAAATGCTGGTTCGCCACCGAGAAGAACGTCTCGTACGTGCCCTGCACGATGCCCTGGCTGCCGATATAGATCCAACTGCCCGCGGTCATCTGGCCGTACATCATCAAGCCCTTGCGATCGAGTTCGTGGAAGTGTTCCCACGTCGCCCAATGCGGCACCAGGTTCGAGTTCGCCAGCAGCACGCGCGGTGCGTCCGCATGCGTGCGGAACACGCCGACCGGCTTGCCCGATTGAATCAGCAGCGTCTCGTCTTCGTTCAGATCTTTCAGCGAGGCCAGAATCTGATCGAAGCAGTCCCAGTTACGCGCGGCACGTCCAATGCCGCCGTACACGACCAGCGCATGCGGATGCTCGGCGACTTCCGGGTCCAGATTGTTCTGGATCATCCGGTACGCGGCTTCCGCGATCCAGGTCTTGCAGGTCTTTTCCGCGCCGCGCGGTGCGCGGATCGTACGGGTGGGATCGAGACGCGGATCGATGTGCTTGGGGTTGTTCATGGTGGCCCTCGGAATGCTTGAAGATTGTTCAGGAGATGTTCGGAAAAATTGGCGAAATCAGAAATGTCCGGTGAAGCGATAACGGCTGCCGGGATGCCACAGATTGGCGATCGAGGCGACCTGGCTTTGCGACCACGTGCGCCGATGCAGCACGAGGCACGGCTCCAGTTCATCCATGGTCAGCAGCTCGCGCGTATCGGCGTCCGCGGCCAACGCTTCGATGCGGTACTCGACGCGCTGCAACGGCGCCACGCGCACAAGATACTGATTCGGCGTGGTGTTCGTGAAGTCCTGCAACGCGTACTCGGGCGCGACCGCCGGGTTGACCCAGCGCTCTTCGAGCTGCACCGGCTCGTCGTTTTCGAAATGCAGCACGCGCGAATGAAACACCGGGCTGCCCGCGCTCACGCCCATTTCCTCGGCGAGCGCTTCGTCGGCGATACTCGCGCCGATGTGCAGCACCTTTGCCTGATAGCGATGACCGCGCGCGACGATCTCGTCTGAGATGCTGCGGATCGCCACCAGCGTCGATTCGTACTTCGGGCGGGCCACGAAAGTGCCCGAGCCCTGCACGCGCGTGAGCACCTGCTCCGAGGTCAGCTCGCGCAACGCGCGATTCACCGTCATGCGCGCGACGTTGAATTCGCGCGCGAGCTCGTTCTCGGAGGGCACCTGGTCGCCTTCACCCCATTCGCCCGCATGAATGCGCGCGAGGATGAAGTCCTTGATGCCCTGGTAAGCCGGTGCGTTCATTTTTGCCTGGTCCGCGTGCGTGGAAGCTTACTGTTCGGACGCGAACGAGAACGGGCTCAGCTTCGCGATCGCGCCGTCCTGCACGAGACGCGTTACAGCCGCGATGTCCGGCGCGAAGTAGTGATCGATCTCGTAGTGGGCGACGTCCTTGCGCACCGCGTCCATCACTTTCTGCAGGCTCGGGCTGGTCTTGTGCGGCGCGCGCAGATCGACGCCTTGCGCGGCGGCGAGCAATTCGATCGACAGGATGTTCGCGGTGTTTTCAGCGATGTCGCCGAGCTTGCGCGCGGCGAAGGTCGCCATCGACACATGGTCTTCCTGGTTCGCGGAAGTCGGCAGCGAATCGACCGAAGCCGGATGCGCGAGCGTCTTGTTCTCGGACGCGAGCGCGGCGGCCGTCACGTGAGCGATCATGAAGCCCGAATTCACGCCGCCGTCGCGCACGAGGAACGGCGGCAGGCCCGACAGCGTCGCGTCGATCAGCAACGCGATGCGGCGTTCGGCCAGTGCGCCGATTTCAGCGGCGGCGAGCGCGAGGTTGTCCGCGGCGAATGCGACCGGCTCGGCGTGGAAGTTGCCGCCCGACAGCACTTCGCCGGTGTCCGGGAAAATCAGCGGATTGTCGGAGACGGCGTTCGCTTCCAGCAGCAGCACGTCGGCGGCATGGCGCATCTGGTCCAGACACGCGCCCATCACTTGCGGCTGGCAGCGCAAGCTGTACGGGTCCTGCACCTTGTCGCAATCGGCGTGCGAAACGTTGATGCCCGAGCCTTGCAGCAGCGAACGGTAAGCGGCGGCGGCGGCGATCTGACCTTGATGGCCGCGCAATTCTTGAATGCGCGCGTCGAATGGCTTGACCGAACCCGCCGCCGCGTCCACCGACAACGCGCCCGCCACCAGCGCGGTGCGGTACAGGTCTTCGATCGCGAACATGTTGTAGAGCGCGAGCGCGGTGGAAGCTTGCGTGCCGTTGAGCAGAGCAAGACCTTCCTTCGCCTGCAACGTGAGCGGCTTCAAACCGACGAGCGCGAGGCCTTCGGTGGCCGGCATGCGCTCGCCCTTCGCGAACACTTCGCCGACGCCGAGCAGCGCCGCCGACATATGCGCGAGCGGCGCGAGGTCGCCCGATGCGCCGACCGAACCCTTGACGGGGATCACCGGCAGCACGTCGGCGTTGTACAGCGCGATCAGCGCTTCCATCACTTCGCGGCGGATGCCCGAGTGGCCACGGCCAAGGCTCGAGAGCTTCAACGCGATCAGCAGACGCACCACCGGACGCGACATCGGCTCGCCCACGCCGACCGCGTGCGAGAGCACCAGATTGCGTTGCAGCAGTTCGAGCTGGTCGTGCGGAATATGCGTGCTGGCGAGACGCCCGAAACCCGTGTTGATGCCGTAGGCCGGCTCGCCCTTCGCGGCGATGTCGGCGACGGCTTGCGCGCAGGCGTCGATGGCGGCGTGGCTGGCGGGATCGAGTTGCAGCGCGACGTGTTCGCGTGCGATCCGGCGCAGTTGCGGGAGGGTCAGGTGGCCGGGCTTCAAAGTCATCATGATTGTGTCGTCCTGTCTATACAATTTGAGAGAAGTCTAGCTGCGCCGCCTTGTATATACAACTTGTTTTTAAAGCTGCCAGCCTAGGGGTTTCCATTAGGGCTGGATGATTGCATGGCATATGTATCGCTTGAACCGAGTTCGAATGGCCGTGCGGTCCGCATCGCTTTTCGTCCTCACGGCTCTCAACTTGTATATACACGCTCAAAATACGTCGCGCCAACCGGCCAATAAAATTCCGCGCGGCGACCCGGGCCGCTGCGCCAAGCCGATTCGCCCGATTGGAAAGTTATAGAAGAGCCCGCTCGCGGCGCAAAAAAGCCCGCGCACTCATGTAAGCCGCGGGCTTCTTCAAACGCACTACTGGCGAAAGAGCCGTTAAAGCCGCACCCGCGCCGCCATGAAATCCAGAAAACACTGCACGCGCCCCGCCAACGACGCGCTCTGGTAATACACCGCGCTCACCGGCTGCCGCTCGTCGACGAGCACGTTGCCGAGAATGGGCACGAGCCGTTCCTCGCGGATGTCGGCCGCGGTCATGAAATCGGCGAGACAGGCGATGCCCCATCCAGAAAGCGCCAGTTGCCGCAGCGTTTCGCCGCTCGACGCGGTAATCGCCGGCTCGATCTTCAGCGACTCCGCTTTGCCTTTTCTGCCTTCCCGCAGCGGCCAGCGATTCAGATGCTCCGGCGCTGTAAAACCAATCAGGCGATGCGCGCGCAACGCCTCCACCGAGCGCGGCTCGCCATATTCGGCCAGGTACGCCGGGCTGGCGACCACCCTCAGCTTGCTGCTACCGAGCGTTCGAGCATGCAAGGTCGAATCCTGCAACGCGCCGATACGGATCGCGATGTCCACCTTCTGTTCGAGCAGATCGACGATGCGCTCGTTGCTGGTCAACTCCAGCCGGATCTCGGGATATAACGCCGAAAACGCCTTCATATGCGGCGCAACGCAGTGGAGCATGAAGGGCGACGCGGCATCCACACGCAAGCGCCCCGAAGGCCGCTCGCGTCCACGTGTGACGGAATCCTCGGCCTCCTCCATCGCGTCGAGAATCGCGCGGGCGCGCTGCAGGAAAGCCTCGCCCTCTTCGGTCAGTTGCAGACGGCGCGTCGTGCGCCGCACGAGCGCGGTGTCGAGTTTCTTTTCGAGGCGCGTGAGCGCGCGGCTCACGCCGGACACGGTTTGCTGCAATTTCTCGGCGGCCGCCGTGATCGAACCGCTGTCGATCACGGTGACGAAAACCAGGAGTTCGTCGGTGGAAGTCTTCATTGTTGATTTCAAATCAAGATTGATTTGAGACTAACACGCTTTTTGCGAGAATCGATACGGCGGATACTGCTTGCCTGTCATCGTGTTTCCTCCATTTCCTCCATTTCCTCCATTTCCTCCAAGGAGAACGTCTTGAAGATTTTCATCACAGGCGCAAGCGGTTTTATCGGCGGTTCGATCGCAGCGCACCTCGTGCGCGCCGGCCATCAAGTACGCGGTTTGATCCGCAATTCCGAACATAGCGCCGAACTGCAACGCCTCGGCATCGAACCCGTGATCGGCACGCTCGACGACCGCGTGCTGCTGATCGCCGAAGCGAAAGCCGCCGACGCCGTCATCAACGCCGCGAGCAGCGACCACGAAGGCGCGGTGGCCGCGCTGATCGAAGGACTCACCGGGTCCGGCAAACCGTTCCTGCATACGAGCGGTTCGAGCATCGTCGGCGATGCGTCGGGCGGCGAAGCGGGTGACGCACGCGTCTATCACGAGGACGCCCTGCCCGAGCCGACCGCAGACAAAGCGGCGCGCGTGGCGATCGATCAGCAGGTGCTCAAGTCGGCGCAGCAGAACATCCGCTCGGCGGTGTTGTGCAACACGCTGATCTACGGTCACGGCGCGGTGGCGGGCAGCGCGAGCGTGCAGTTGCCGCGGCTCGTGCGTCAGGCGCAAAAGAGCGGCGTGGTGCGGCACGTGGGCAGCGGCGGCAACATCTGGTCGAACGTGCATATCGACGACGTCGCCGAACTGTATCGCCTCGCGTTGGAGAAAACGCCGGGGGGCACGTTCTACTTCGTCGAAAGCGGTGAAGCGTCGTTCCGCGAGATGAGCGCCGCGATCGCGCGCGTGATGAAGCTCGGCGAGCCGCAAGACTGGCCGCTCGAAGAAGCGCAAAAGGAATGGGGATATGAAATGGCCTCGTACGGGCTCGGTTCGAATAGCCGCGTGCGGGGTGAACGTGCACGCAAACTGCTCGGCTGGCAGCCTGAACGCACCTCCGTGATCGAGTGGATCGAGCACGAGATGATGCCTTAAGGGGGCTTCCTTCGGGGCGTAATCTGTGTAAGCGCCAGCGTTGCGAATCCGTAAGCTCAACTCGATAGAATCGCGCTCACCTGATAGTGCGATTCGACAATCCGTCTCGCACGTGAGCCCGGATTGGATCGATGACTTTGGCGCTGAATTTCGACTGGCTGACCAACCTGCTGGCGATTCTTTTTATCGTAGCGTGCCTCTACGATGCACGCTACGACGAATACGGCACGTTGACGCTGTCAGCGGCAGCGATGGGTCTCGCCGTGATGGCGATCGAACTGTTCCTCAAGCCCGCTTTCGACATGGCGCTTTGAGCGGCCACTGAACAACGTCGACTCGCAATCCGCGCTATGAGCCGCACGCGGCGCAACCACCGTGCGCTTTCTCCTCATAGCGATCGTGATGCTTGACCCAGTCGGTCAGATTGCTCGCTTCGTTGCGGCCTTTCGGCGTGACGTCCAGATGCGCGTATGTGTTGATGAAGCGCTCGTCGCCGCGTCCGTAGCAGGAATACGTGTGATACACGTCGCCCTTTTCGTCCTTGTAGAACACGCTGTGGCCGTGCTGCTCGTCGATGCCGACGTCCTGCTCGGTGAAGTTGTAGAAGCCCTTCTTGCTCGCCAGTTCCTCGGGCGTGAACGACACGTGATAGTCGAAATTGAAATCGCTGCCGCTCGACGACACCCATGGGAACGTCCACCCCATGCGTTTTTTGAAGGCCTCGATCTTCGCGAGCGGCGCATGCGATACGGTCACATACGACACTTCGTGATGCTCCAGATGCGTGAGGATGCCGACCATGTGATCGGACAGGAACGAGCAGCCTACACAGCCTTCTTCCCAATCCGGTCCCATCATGAAGTGGTAGATGATCAACTGGCTGCGGCCGTCGAACAGATCGGCGAGTGTCTTGCGGCCCTGCGGCGTATCGAACAGGTAGCTTTTATCGACCTTCACCCACGGCAGCGCGCGGCGTTTGCGGGCAAGCTCGTCGCCGGCGCGCATGTGCGCTTTTTCTTCGGCTAATAGCGCCCTGCTCGCGGCCAGCCATTCTTCCCTCGTGCCAATTCGATGTTGCGGGTCCATAGGTTGCGGGTTCATATGCGCCTCCTTTTCTGAGTGACTCTGCGCGATGCAGATTCGATCAGGCAATTCGCGCGATTTCACGCAACGTCACGCGAAATAGCGTTCCAGCGATTCCAGACCATCGTTCCAGCCGCGGCGATGATCGTCGCACTGTGCGTCGTCAGCGAGACGTTCGTGCGTGAGCGTGAGCCACGTGCCGTCGCCGTCCGCCTGCAACAGCAATGTGACCTGCGATTCGTGCTCCGCGCTGTGGCGCCATATCCAGGTGAAGACGAGCTTCTCGTTCGTCACCACCTCCAGATACTGGCCATTGACCTCGACTTCGTTGCCGTCCGGTTTGCGATACACGATCGAATAGCGCCCGTCTACGCGCACATCCAGTTCCGCGCGGATCACGTCCGAGCCGCCCGGATGCATCCACTTCATGAATTGCGCCGGTTCCGTCCAGGCACGGAAGACTTTCGCGGGCGTGGCGTTGAGGCGCCGCTGGAGGGTGAGGCTGGGCTGGGCGGACATGGGGCTTCTTCCTCTTCGACGAAAGCGGCAAGACGATCGAGTGATTCGGACCAGAAGCGCTGATAGCGGCGAAGCCATTCCATGGCTTCCTCCATCGGTCCGGCGGACAGGCGGCACGCAACCGTGCGGCCGGTTTTGCTGCGCGTGATGAGGCGCGCGTCGGACAGCACGTCGAGGTGTTTCATCACCGCGGGCAAGGACATCGCAAACGGCTCGGCGAGTTCGCTGACCGACAGATCGCTGCGTGACAGACGCGCGAGCAACGCGCGCCGCGTGGGGTCGGACAGCGCGGCGAAGGTGCGATCGAGTAACGTTTCATTAAACTTAACCATGAAGTTAAGTATAGAAACGCGGATGCGAATGTCAAGGACAGGTCCGCACTTTCTCAAGGCGCGCAGGAGAACGCGTCAAAAAAATACGCGGCGCGTCGCAGATGAAGCACTGCAACGCGCCGCGTCAAGATGGAGAACAACCGACTACACACGCCGGGCAAAATGGCAAGCGCCACACCGCCCTGCTCTCGCGTCACCGCAAAATCCAGCAAACTCCGTGCAACGAGGCGTCGGGCGAATCAGATCGCCCAGCCGCCCAGATAAAAACCGGCCAGCACGACGGCGATGACAACCGTGCCCACGTTCAGCTTGCGATATTCGCCGCTCACCACGCGGCCGATCACGAGCGTCGCGAAGCCGAGCATGATGCCCGTCACGATGTTGGCGGTCAGCACGATGAACACCGCGCACATCAGGCCCGACATCGAGTCGACCATGTCGTCCATGTGCAGCTTGCTGACGTTCGAGAGCATCAGCAGACCCACGTACATCAGCGCGGGCGCCGTCGCGTACGAAGGCACGAGACCGGCGAGCGGCGAAAAGAACATCACCACGAGGAACAGCAAGCCGACCACTGCCGCCGCCATGCCGGTCTTCGCGCCGGCCGCCACGCCGACCGTCGATTCGATGTAGGCTGCCGCCGGCGCGCCGCCGAGCAGGCCCGAGAAAATCGAGCTCAGAGAATCGGCGGTCAACGCGCGGCCGCCGTTGATGATGCGGCCGTTTTCGTCGAGCTGGCCCGCTTGTCCCGCGACCGCGCGGATCGTCCCGGTGGCGTCGAACACGGCGGTCATCACGAGCGCCAGCACGCTGGGCAGAACGGCCATCGACAGCGCGCCCTTGATGTCCATCGCGCCGATCAGCGATGCATGGCCCGGCGCGCTCAGCGACGGCACCGCGAACACGCCATGGAACGACACGGCCGGATCGATCAGCAGCGCGATCGCCGAGATCACGACGATCACGATCAGGATCGAGCCCGGCACGCGGCGGCGCACCAGACCGAAGATCGCCGCGAGGCCCGCCACCGACATCAGCGCCGGCAGCGCCGTGATATGACCGAGCGACACCGGCAGACCGGCGCCCGGATTCTTCACGACCAGACCGACGTCGTTGGCGGCGATCAGCAGCAGGAACAGGCCGATGCCGATGCCCGTGCCGTGCGCGATGCCCGTCGGCAGATTGCGCAGAATCCACGAACGCACACCGGTCACCGAGATCGCGGTGAACACGACGCCCATCAGGAACACCGCGCCGAGCGCGACGTTCGGCTGCAAGCCTTTGCCGAGCACGAGGCCGAACGCGGTGAACGCGGTCAGCGAAATCGCGCAGCCGATCGCGATCGGCAGACGCGCCCACACGCCCATCAGCAGCGAGCCGAAGGCCGTGGTCAGGCACACGGCGACGAACACCGCGCTGGTGTCGAAGCCCGCCTTGCCGAACATGCCCGGCACGACGAACACGGAATAGACCATCGCGAGGAAGGTCGTAATGCCGGCGACGATTTCCTGGCGCTGCGAACTGCCGCGCGACGAGATTTCGAAATAGCGGTCGAGAAAGCCTTTTCCGTCGAATGATTCGGCGCCGATTTCGGAAATCGGTTGGGCGTGGGGTTCCATCATGATGAGTGCCTCCTTTATCAGCGTGCTGAAACGGCCGCCGATGCGGGCGTCGTCAGGTTCGTCTCGTTGCGTTGGTTTAATGTGGGTGCGGCTTTTTGCTGTCTCGAAATGTAGGCCAACACAAATATATCTCCCATCGCATGAATGGCATGCCCGGCATGTCGCGATGCTTATATCGTTTAAGCGACGGCGAACCGCGACGGCGGTCCGCGTGTTTACACCTACGGTTTGTCATGAGGTTGTGAAAGGCTTTTGCCGGCTTGCGGGCGTGAAAACGCGCGGAAACCAGGGGAAAGCGAGCGAAACACGCGTTGACGCGTGCTTAACGCCCACCTGTCAGACAGCCTGCAAAACCGGGCCGCCAGACGCCGCGGGTTACACTCTGGCCCGTACCTGTCTTAACTGCGGCGGTCCACAGCGCCCGCCCGCACCGGCCCATGGAGTCTTTTTTGATGAGCGGCGGTTTTTCGCGTCCAGCCTGGCGTTTTCTGATTCTTGCTGTGTTTGCGGTGTTCGCGCTGTCAGGTTGCGGCAGTTTGTTGTGGGGCCCGCAACAGGCGCCGATCGTCGAGGCGACGGTCATGCCCGTCGAACCGGCGAGCGCGCCCGTGGCGACGTCCGAGCCCGAACCGGTCGAGACCGAGACGGCCGGGCCCGAACAGCCGAGAAAGCCGAAGAAGCCGGCCGTCAAGCCGCACAAGGTCGAGCCGCCGCCGCCCGTCGCCGCGCCCGCGCCGCCGCCTCCGCCGCCCCCGCCGCTGATCGTGCTGCGCACGATCGAGCGCAACGACGCGCGCGCGCTGCTCGACAGCGAAGTGCAGAAGCCCGACGGCAAGGTGGTCGGCCGCGCGGTCGACATGATCGCCGATGCGCTCGGCAAGCCGCGCGAGATGGTGGTCAACCTGCAAGGGTTCCTCGGTGTCGGCGACCGCAAGGTGATCTTCCCGTGGGGCACGTTCCGCTTTACGCCGACCGCGAAGAGCGCGCCCATCACGCTTAACGCGACGGCCGCGCCGACGCCCGTGGCCAAGTCGTCCGCCGTGCAATTGCCGCTGATCGACGCGACTGTCGAGCGTTCGAACGGCGGCAAGGTCGGCCGCGTGATCGACGTGCTGATCGACGCCAATGCGCAGCCGCAAGCGGTCGTGCTCGACGTGAACGGTATGGTCAGCACCGAGCGGCGCACGATTGCCGCGAACTGGTCGGCGCTGCGCTTCGTCACGAAGGACAAGGAGCTGCATCCGCTGATGGATCTGAGCGACGCCCAGATCAACGCGACGCCGCCCTACGCCAGCGACAAGCCGATTCGCGCGGTATCGCCGGCGCCGCCACCCGCGCCGCCCGCGGCCGCTTCCGCGGCTTCCCCCGCGTCCGCCGCCGCGGCCACGCCCACCGCGGTTTCCAACGCACGGGCGGCCCGATGACAGGCCGCACTCTGGTAACCGCGCGCAGCCTGCGCGCGCTCGATTGGCTGAATTTTTTCGTCGCCAACGTGCAAACGGGTTTTGGGCCGTTCATCGCGTCGTATCTCGCGTCGCACAAGTGGACGCAGGGAGAGATCGGCATGGCGCTCTCGGTGGGCACCATCAGCGCGATGGTGAGCCAGGTGCCGGGCGGCGCCGCGGTCGACGCGTTGCGCAACAAGAAAGGCGCGGCTGCGTGGGCGATCATCGCGATCATCCTGAGCGCGGTGCTGCTGGCCACGAGTCCGACGGTGCTGCCGGTGATTGCCGCCGAGGTGTTCCACGGCTTCGCCAGTTGCATGCTGACGCCGGCGCTCGCCGCGATCTCGTTCGCGCTGGTGGGGCGCGCGAATCTCGGCGACCGGCTGGGACGCAACGCACGCTGGGCGTCGATCGGCAGTGCGGTCGCGGCCGGGCTGATGGGCGTCTTCGGCGAATACTATTCGCCGCGCGCCGTGTTCTGGCTAACCGCCGCGCTCGCCGTGCCCGCGCTGATCGCGCTGACGATGATCCAGCGCACCGACACGATCGAACTGCCGAAAGCCGGGCCGACGCCGCAGCAGATCGAACGGCGCGAGAGCCTGCGCGAATTGCTGCGCGACAAGCGGATGCTGCTGTTCGCGGCGTGCATCGTGCTGTTCCACTTGTCGAATGCGGCGATGTTGAATCTCGCCGCAGGCGAAGTGACGGCGGGCATGGGCGACAACGTGCAGCTCGTGATTGCGGCGTGCATCATCGTGCCGCAAGCGATCGTGGCGATCATGTCGCCGTGGGTCGGGCGCTCAGCCGAGCGCTGGGGACGCAGGCCGATCTTGCTGCTCGGTTTTTCGGCGCTGCCGATACGGGCGTTGCTGTTTGCCGGAATCAGCAGCCCCTATTTGCTGGTGCCGGTGCAGATGCTGGACGGGTTGAGCGCCGCGGTGTTCGGGGTGATGCTGCCGCTGATTGCCGCCGACGTGGCCGGCGGCAAGGGTCGATATAACCTGTGTATCGGATTGTTCGGGTTGGCTGCGGGGATTGGGGCGACTTTGAGCACGACCGCTGCCGGGTTCGTTGCGGATCATTTCGGCAATGCGGTCAGCTTTTTCGGCTTGGCCGCCGCGGGGGCGTTGGCTGTTTTGCTGGTGTGGGCGGCGATGCCGGAGACGCGGGATGCGGCGGCTGAGGATGGGGCGCCGGTAGCTGGTGGGGGGAAGTCGGCGGTTAGATAACTGAGACCCGTAACCGATGCCCGCGCGAGCGTTCGATGGCGAGCGATACGACGTGGGGGTACTTCACGTCGTCAAAGCCTGAACTTCCCCACCATCTGCTTCAACCCACGCGCCTGATCGTCCAGCGACCGGGCAGCCGCCGTAGCCTGCTCAACGAGCGCCGCATTCTGCTGCGTGCCCGAATCCATCTGCGTCACCGCGAGGTTGATCTCCTCGATCCCGGCGCTCTGCTCGGAAGACGCCGCCGAAATCTCGCCCATGATGTCGGTGACCCGCTTCACGGCCTTGACGACTTCATCCATCGTCTGCCCGGCGTCCTGCGCCAACGTCGAGCCGTTGCTCACCCGCTCGACGGAAGTACTGATCAACCCCTTGATCTCCTTCGCGGCAGCGGCGCTGCGCTGCGCCAGGTTGCGCACTTCCGCGGCGACCACCGAAAACCCGCGCCCCTCCTCGCCCGCCCGCGCCGCCTCAACCGCCGCGTTCAACGCAAGAATATTGGTCTGAAACGCGATCCCTTCGATGACGCCAATGATGTCGCCAATACTGCGCGCGCTATCGTTGATCTCGTTCATCGTCGCGACCACGCGGCTCACCACCTCGCCGCCCTTCTCCGCGATCTCCGATGCGTTGTTGGCGAGCGTGCTCGCCTGCTTCGCGTTGTCGGCGTTCTGCCGCACCGTCGAGGTCAACTGCTCCATGCTGCTCGCGGTGCGCTCGAGCGCCATCGCCTGCTGCTCGGTACGTTGCGACAAATCCTGATTGCCCATCGAAATCTCGCCCGAAGCCGTCGCAATCGCGTCCGCGCTCGCGGCGATATCGGAGACCGTCGTCGCAAGCCCGCTTTGCATGTCGTGCAGCGCGTACAGCATGCTCGACTTGTCCTTGCGGCCGAGCGAGATCTGATTCGACAGATCGCCCGCCGCGATCCGGCTGGCGATTTCCTTCGCATACGCCGGTTCGCCGCCGAGTTGACGGGCGAGGCGCCGCACCACCCATTCGCTGACGCCGAAAGCCAGCACGATCAGCCCGAGCGTCATCGCCGCGATCATCACGAACGACGAGTGATAGATGAAGCCCGATGCCTCGATGGTCGCCTTCGCTGCCGTGCCGCGCTGCGCGACGAGTTCGTCGATGAGCTTTTCGAGCTTGCCGGTCTCGACCAGCAGCGAAACGTCCTGTGTGCCGACCTGCCAGTTCATCTGCGACAGATCGAGCGGCTGCGCCTTCACGAGCGTCACGAAGTCGCGCAAGTGGCCACTCCACGCGGCGACGGCGGCGGCGAATTTCTTCTGCTGGTCGACGGCCTTCGCGTCGGATGAGTCGACGTATTGCTGCAGCATGCCGAGTTGCGCGCCGAGGCCGGCGAGGCCCTTGTCGATGTCGGCACCCAGCTCGTCGCGTTCCTTCGCGGTGGTCGCGGTCAGCAGCATTTTTTGCGCGCGGCTCGCGCGCAGCATGTGGCCGCGCGCTTCCTCAGCCGCGCGGCTGGCGACGTGGCCCTGGTCGTAGATCGATTGCGTGGAGGCATTCAGGCGGCTGATCTGGGCGAGCGAAAACACGCCGATCAGCAGCGTGCCGATCAGCAGCACCGCAAACGCGAGGCGCAGCATCGCCTTGACCTGCAAGCCCTTGAGCCGCACGGCACCCGAGCGGCTGCCCTGCCCACGCGACGGCGACTTGCCGGCCGCTTGCGCATCCGGTACGAACCCCGCGCCCGTCTGGCCGCCTGGCGAAATGACTTTCATATTTTCCCGTCCCCACGAGTCGGACTGCCGGAAAGGTCGGTTCCGGCATCGCTGCTTCATTGCTGCTTATCTCTCCGGGTCTACGGCAGGAACGTCCGCGATCTTTAGCGTCGCGTCGAGAAAAAGCCGATTGCGTGTCGCCCGGTCCTCGGCGCGCCGCCTGGTGAGCGGCGCGTCCGCGACCGTTTTATACACGGCCAAAAATCCCCCGAAGCGCTTTTATCCAGCGACTTGCCAGACGCAAACGGTCATGGCAGCCCGTTCCCGACAGGCACCGTGGCGGTGCGACCCGCTCCCGGTTTGGGCACTTTTCGATGTCCCTTATGACGGCACGTGTCCGATTCTCGACAAAGCTTGTCCTTACAATTCACTCAAGCCACATTAAACTTCGACAAATAGCTCGCAACGCCGGACGCCGCGTCGAAATGCCGCGGCGCCCGACACGAAGCATCGCGGAGTTGAATCCGCAGTCGTCACCCTTTCTTCTCTCTCATCTAGCGTATGGAAACGAGCCTCGATAAAAGCGCCCTCGCCGGCGCGCAGCCGCCCGCCAAAGTGCAGCGCACGGTGTATTCCGTGCTCGGCGCGATCAGCTTCTCGCACCTGCTCAACGACATGATCCAGTCGTTGATCCTCGCGATCTACCCGATGCTGAAAGACAACTTTTCGCTGTCGTTCGGGCAGATCGGTTTGATTACGCTGACTTACCAGATCACCGCGTCGCTGCTGCAACCGCTCGTCGGCATCTATACGGACAAGCATCCGAAGCCGTATTCGCTGCCCGTTGGCATGGGCTTCACGCTCGCGGGTCTGCTGCTGATGTCGATCGCGCCCAATTTCGGCGTGCTGCTGGTGGCCGCGGCGCTGGTCGGCTGCGGGTCGTCGGTGTTCCATCCGGAATCGTCGCGGGTGGCGCGCATGGCCTCGGGTGGGCGTCACGGCCTCGCGCAGTCGCTGTTCCAGGTGGGCGGCAATGCGGGCTCGTCGCTCGGACCGCTGCTCGCCGCGTTGATCGTGATTCCGCACGGGCAGCGCAGCATCGCGTGGTTCTCGGTGGCGGCGCTCGTCGCGATCGTCGTGCTCACGCAGATCGGCCGCTGGTACAAACAGCACCCGTCGGTGAAGAAGGCGCGCAGCCAGGCCGGTCACGCCACGCTGTCGCGCAACAAGGTCATGTTCGCGATGGGCGTGCTGATCCTGCTGGTGTTCTCGAAGTATTTCTACCTCGCCAGCATCAACAGCTACTTCACCTTCTATCTGATCGACAAGTTCCATCTGCCGGTGCAGGCCGCGCAGGTCCATCTGTTCGTATTCCTCGCGGCGGTCGCGGCGGGCACGGTGATCGGCGGTCCGATCGGCGACCGGATCGGCCGCAAGTATGTGATCTGGGTGTCGATTCTCGGCGTCGCGCCGTTCACGCTGCTGCTGCCGTACGCGAACCTGTTCTGGACCGGCGTGTTGACGGTGGTTATCGGGGTGGTGCTGGCCTCGGCGTTCTCGGCGATTCTGGTCTATGCGCAGGAGCTGATCCCCGGCAAGGTGGGGATGGTCGCGGGCCTGTTCTTCGGTTTCGCGTTCGGCATGGGCGGGATCGGCGCGGCGGTGCTCGGGCAGTTGGCCGACGCCACCAGCATTACCTACGTGTACAAGGTGTGCTCGTTCCTGCCGCTGATCGGTGTGCTGACGGTGTTTCTACCGGATGTCGAAGGCAAGCGCGCGAAGGCGTGAGGGTTTGTTTTCGGAAGTTGCATGAGGGAAAAGGCGCTGCGGCGCCTTTTCCTTTGGCGCGGGCAGATTGCGCGGCGGCTCGGCTCGGCTCGCAGCCCGTAACAGTTTTGCGGATGCTGTTCGACGCAATAGTCCGTGGCCCGCGCCTCGCTCATGGTGAACCCGCGTTGTCCGCCACGGCGAGCGTACTCTATGCTTGTGCGGACACACGCCCTGCTCTGGCGCCGTGCCGCGCCACGCCCGGCAATACGCAGCCGCATGACGACTCGACATCCGTTCACCCACGCAGCAGAAGGATCGCCGCAGATGACCACCTACCGCGACTTCCACCGCCGTTCGATCGAGAACCCCGAGGCATTCTGGCGCGACGAGGCGCGGCGGATTCACTGGGAGACGCCATTCGACACCGTACTCGACCGCTCGAATCCGCCGTTCGCGCGCTGGTTCGTCGGCGGGCGCACGAACCTGTGCCATAACGCGGTGGACCGGCATCTTGCCGAGCGCGCGCAGCAGAACGCGCTGGTGTATGTGTCGACGGAAACCGGCATCGAGCGGCGCTACACGTACGCCGAGCTATACGCGGAAATCAACCGGATGGCGGCGGTGATGCGCTCGCTGGGCGTGAAGCACGGCAACGTCGTGCTGCTCTATCTGCCGATGATCCCCGAGGCGCTCTTCGCGATGCTCGCCTGCGCGCGGCTGGGCGCGATTCACTCGGTGGTGTTCGGCGGCTTCGCGGCGCCGAACCTCGCCGCCCGCATCGACGACGCGAAACCCGTGCTGATCGTGACCGCCGACGCCGGCGCGCGCGGCGGCAAGGTGATCGACTACACGCCGCTGGTGGACGAAGCGCTCGCGCGCGCGACCCACAAAACGCCACACGTCCTGCTGATCGACCGGCAACTCGCGCCCGAGCGCCTGAACGCAAACTATCTGGTCGCCTACGAACCGCTGCGCGGACAGTTCTTCGACGCCCACGTGCCGTGCGAGTGGCTCGAATCGAACGAGCCCTCGTATGTGCTGTACACGTCGGGCACGACCGGCAAGCCGAAGGGCGTGCAACGCGACGTGGGCGGCTATGCGGTGGCGCTGGCGGCATCGATGGAACATATCTTTCAGGGCCGGCCCGGCGACACGATGTTCACCGCGTCGGACGTGGGCTGGGTGGTCGGCCATAGCTACATCGTCTACGCGCCGCTGATCGCGGGCCTCACCACCGTGATGTACGAAGGCACGCCGATTCGTCCGGACGGCGGGATCTGGTGGCGCCTCGTCGAACAGCACAGGATCAATCTGATGTTCACCGCGCCGACCGCCTTGCGCGTGCTGAAAAAACAGGACCCGGCGTTGCTGAAAAAAGCCGACCTGTCGAGCCTGCGCACGCTGTTCCTCGCCGGCGAGCCGCTCGACGAACCCACCGCCGCATGGATCGCCGGCGCGCTCGGCAAGCCGGTGATCGACAACTACTGGCAAACCGAAACCGGCTGGCCGATGCTGGCGATTCCACGCGGCGTCGAGGCGTTGCCGACCAAACTCGGTTCGCCGGGCGTGCCGTCGGCGGGCTTCAATCTGAGCTTGCGCAACGAGCTGACCGGCGAGCCCTGCCCGCCCGGCGAAAAGGGCGTGCTCACGCTGGGCTATCCGCTGCCGCCGGGCTGCATGTCGACGGTCTGGGGCGACGACAAGCGCTTTGTCAGCACGTACTGGTCGAGCGTTCCGAATCAGCAGCTGTATTCGACCTTCGACTGGGGCGTTCAGGACGAGGACGGTTACGTGACGATCCTCGGCCGCACCGACGACGTGATCAACGTCGCCGGCCACCGGCTCGGCACGCGCGAGATCGAGGAAGCGCTGTCGAGCCACGCGGCGGTCGCGGAAGTGGCGGTGGTCGGCGTGACGGATGCGTTGAAGGGTCAGGCGGCGATGGCCTTCGTGGTGCTGCGCGACGCGCAGGCCTACGCGAACGACAAGGCCCGCACGAAGCTGGAAACCGAACTCACGGCAACGGTCGACCGCCAGCTCGGCGCGATTGCGCGGCCGGCGCGGGTGGTTGTGGTGTCGATGCTGCCGAAGACGCGCTCGGGCAAGCTGCTGCGCCGCGCGATTGCGGCGCTCGCCGAAGGACGCGAGCCGGGGGATTTGCCGACTATTGAAGATCCGGCGGCGTTGCAGCAGGTGCGGGACGCGTTGGGGAAATCCGACCGGGCGTAGCCCGGCGACTCAACCCGCGCTGCGCGCCGCCAAAAACCGCGTCAGAATCGCATTCGAATACGTCCCGGCGATCTCGGTCAGAAACGACACGAACGACTCCGGCGCGTGATCGTCGGCGGTGTCGGAGATAGTGCGCACGACGGCGCACGGCACGCCGTACTCGTGACACACCTGCGCGATCGCCGCGCCTTCCATCTCGACGGCAAGTGCATCCGGCAGTGCCGCGCGCAAGGCTGCGACGCCCACCGCGCTGGCAACGAACTGATCGCCGCTGATGATCAACCCGCGATGCACGCGCGGCTCGCGCGTACCAAACCGCGCCGCCGACGCCGCGCCCGCTTCGGCGACGAAGCGCTCGCAGGCTGCGGCCAATTGATCGGCAAGCGCCGCGTCGGCGGCAAAACGCGACACGCCCAACAGAGGCACTTCAAAACGCGGAAACAGCGGCGACGCGTCGAGATCATGCTGCAGCAGCGCATTGGCGATGACGATATCGCCGACCCGCACCTCCGCGCCCACGCCACCGGCGACGCCGGTAAACACGACGGCCTCGACGTCGAACGCATGAATCAGCGCGCTGACAGTCGCCGCCGCCGCAACCTTGCCGACGCGCGCCAGCGTCACCACGCACGGCGCACCGTGCACGGTGCCGAGGTGATAGTCACGTTGACCATGCGTGATCGTGCGCAAACTGGATTCGGCGCGCATCGCTTCGATCAGATCGCCGAGTTCCTGCGGCAAGGCCGCCAGAATGCCGAGCGGACGATGCGACACAGTCACGCCGCCGCGATCGGGATCAACACGGCCCGCCGCGCCACCCGCGCTCATTCAACCGCCTGCAATTTGGCGACCGCAAGCGCCAGCCACTTCTCGCCGTGCCGCTTGAATTTGACCTGCGCTTTCGCGTCGGTGCCGCCGCCTTCGAGCGCGGTGATCGTGCCTTCGCCGAACTTCGTGTGAAACACCTGCTGGCCGACGCGAAAACCGGTTTCCGCCGCGCGCTGTTCGTTGGCGAAGGCCGGCAACGGCGCGGGCGTCGACGACGCCGCGCCCGTATAACCTGGCCGCCCGAACCAGTCGCGCCCGTAACCGGCGTTATCCGAGCGGCCGCCCCAGCGCGCGCCCGCCTCGACTTTCGGCGTGAGCCACTTGAGCGTTTCCTGCGGCAACTCGTCGAAGAAACGCGAACGGATGTTGTAGCGCGTCTGGCCGTGCAGCATCCGGCTTTGCGCGAACGACAGATACAGCCGTTCCTTCGCCCGCGTGATCGCCACGTACATCAGGCGCCGCTCTTCCTCCAGCCCGTCCGACTCCATCGCGCTGTTCTCGTGCGGGAACAGGCCCT
>WNGR01004555.1_pt1 | contig 39554 bp, 34 predicted proteins | sample 5407581 | NCBI WGS metagenome assembly WNGR01 (sample SAMN13153383, study PRJNA577476) | soil metagenome | isolation source: 80 cm soil or saprolite under Garry oak tree replicate 2 | place: USA:California | collected 2016-06-15 | reverse complement strand
GAGCAGGCGCCCCATCTCGACGCGGTGTTCTGCGGCTCCGATCTGCTGGCGATCGGCGTGCTCGGCGCGGCCAAACGCCTGGGGCTGAGCGTGCCGTCGCAGTTGTCGATCTGTGGTTTCGGCGACCTCGAATTCGCGACGGAAACCACGCCGCAATTGACCACCGTGCGGGTCGACGGCACGCGGATCGGCCTGACTGCCGCGCGTTGCCTGCTGGACCGGCTGGCCGGGGTCGACAAGACCAAGGTGACCGATGTGGGCTTTCATATCGTCGAGCGCGAGACGGGTTGACGGTGTGTTGAGCTTTTCATCCGACGCGCTGTTCGAGAAGTGGGAACCCGTTCTCGCGTAAAACAGGCATTCAACCCAATGTCCGGATCGAATTGCTGATGCCCCGCGCGCAATCGATCACCGCGGGCGCGAGACGCTGCTCCGCATCGGCGAGCGTCCAGCGGCTGGTGGGCGCGACCACGTGCACCGAGGCCACCGGCCTTCTCTCGCCGTCGAGCACGGGCGCGGCAATCGTCATGTCGCCGATGAACAGCTCCTCGCGGTTCGACGTATAGCCGTTGCGCCGCCCCTGCGCGAGAAGCGCCTCGATTTCTCCGATGTCCGTCACCGTGTATTGCGTATGCGCGACGCGTTCGCCCGCTTCGAGCAGCGCGCGTACTTCGTCGTCGGGCAGCGCGCTCAGATAGGCGCGGCCCGATGCCGTGCAATACATCGGAATGCGGCTGCCGATCGGCATGTGGATCGGCACGAACTTCATGCAGACGAAGCGCGCGACGTACAGCATCTCGACGCCGTCCGGCTCGGTGAGACTCGTGGTTTCGCCGGTCACGTTCGTGAGTTCCGACAGGAACGGGTTGGCGACGTCGATCAGCGTATCCGCAGCGAGGTAATTGAAGCCGATCTGCATCACGCGCGGCGTGAGCTGATAGCGCTTCGTGCGCGGATGCTTGCGCACATAGCCGAGCTTTTCCAGCGTGTAGATCATCCGTTGCGCTGAACTTTTCGTGATCGACGTTGCTTCGGCCACTTCCGGCAGGCTCATGGTGCGGCGTTGCGCGCTGAACGCGCGCAGCACCGCGATGCCTTTTTCCAGCGATTGATTGAAGAGCGCATCGGCCGCCTCGCCCGATGACTCCGCCTCGTTTGCCTGCTCGACGCCTTTGCCGCTCATGGAAATACCCCATGGTGATCGTGATGTATTGACGTTAGCATATCGAATATCGATACGCAAATAATGATATTCGATATTTTTGACTCGAATAAGATGAAGGCGTGCCACTTATCCGATTCGTCAACCGCAGTTCGTCACCGTCGTGGAGATTCTCATGATCCAGTCAGTCAAGCGCATTGCCGGCGCCGCCATCGCCGGGTTGGTCATCGCAGCAACGCCGGCCACGGCGTTTGCCGCGCCTGAATACACGGTCGGCGCGACGGCCACCGGCGTGCCGTTCACCTTTCTCGACGTGAAGAGCAATTCGATTCAGGGCCTGCTGGTGGATGCGATCACCGCGACCGGCAAGGCTTCCGGTTTCGACGTGAAAGTGGAACAGACCACGTTTTCCGCGCTGATCCCGTCGCTCACCACGAAGAAGATCGACGTGATCTCCGCGGCCATGCTGAAGACGCCGGCGCGCGAGCAGGTCGTCGATTTCTCCGACACGGTCTATTCGTATGGCGAAGGCCTGATCGTGCGCGCCGACGACAAGGGCAAATACACGTCGATGGACGATCTGAAGGGCGAAGTCGTCGGCGCGCAAGTGGGCACCGCGTTCGTCGACGCGTTGAACAAGAAGGGCATCTTCAAGGAAGTGCGCACGTACGACTCGGTTGCCGACATCATGCGCGACGTCGCGCTCGGCCGTATCAAGGCGGGCTTCGGCGACCACCCGATCATCGCGTACCAGTTGCAGAAGAACCCGAACCCGCTGCTGCGCCTCGTCGACGGTTATCAGCCGAGCGTGAAGGGCCAACTGTGCTTCGTCGTGCGAAAGGGCGATAACGCGACGCTCGAGAAACTGAACGCCGGCATCCGCAAGATCAAGGCCGACGGCACGCTCACGCAGATCATCAAGAAATGGCAGGTGGAATGACGCTCGCTCATTGAGGAGATCACGTCATGTTCATCCAGAATGCGCTCGACTTCCTGCCGATCCTGCTGAAAGGCGCGGTCGTCACGGTCGAGATCACCTTCTGCTCGTTCGTTCTCAGTACGATCCTCGGCCTCGCGCTGGCGCTGATGCGCGTGTCGTCGAACAAGCTGCTCTCGAATGCGGCGGCCACCGTCATCAATGTGATTCGCGGCCTGCCGATCATCGTGCAGCTGTTCTACATCTACTTCGTGCTGCCCGATCTCGGCGTGCAACTGAGCGCGTTCCAGGCGGGCTTCATCGGTCTCGGCGTGGCGTACTCGGCGTATCAGGCGGAGAACTTTCGCGCGGGCATTGAAGCGATCGACCACGGCCAGATCGAGGCCGCGCAATCCATCGGCATGCGCGGCGCGCTGATCATGCGCCGCGTGATCCTGCCGCAAGCGTTTCGAATCGCATTGCCGCCCTATGGCAACACGCTCGTGATGATGCTGAAGGATTCGTCGCTGGCGTCGACGATCACCGTCGCGGAAATGACGCGCGCCGGCCAATTGATCGCGTCGTCCACGTTCCAGAACATGACGGTGTTCACGCTCGTCGCGCTGCTCTATCTCGCGCTCAGCCTGCCGCTCGTCTACGGTCTGCGGCGTCTGGAGCGCCGTCTCGGATTGAAGGGAAAACGATGATCGAAGTCCAATCCATTCATAAGCGCTTTCACGATCAGGAAGTGCTCAAGGGCGTGAGCCTGAACGTGGAAGCCGCGCAGGTGGTGTGCCTGATCGGCCCATCGGGTTCGGGTAAGTCGACGCTGCTGCGCTGTATCAACGGTCTGGAAACTTACGACGCGGGCGCGATCACGGTCGAAGGCGCGCGCGTCGATGCGAAGTCGAAGCACATTCACGAACTGCGCACGCAAGTCGGCATGGTGTTTCAGCGCTTCAACCTGTTTCCGCATCGCACGGCGCTGGAGAATGTCTGCGAAGGGCCGCTGTATGTGAAGAAGGAAGCGGCCGCGGCGGCGCGCGAGAAGGCGCGCCATCTGCTCGACAAGGTCGGGCTCGCGCACCGGATGGATGCATATCCAGCGGAACTGTCGGGCGGGCAGCAGCAGCGCGTCGCCATCGCGCGCGCACTGGCGATGGAGCCGAAGGCGATTCTGTTCGACGAGCCGACTTCCGCGCTCGACCCGGAACTCGTCGGCGAAGTGCTCGGCGTGATGCGGCAACTCGCGAAAGACGGCATGACGATGATCGTCGTCACGCACGAGATGGGCTTCGCTCGCGAAGTGGCGGACCGTGTGTGCTTTCTCTACGACGGCACGATCTGCGAGGAGGGCGCGGCAGCCGATCTGCTCGAGCAACCGACTCACCCGCGCACGCGCGATTTTCTGCGCCGCATGCTCACGCCCACGCTGAACGGAATCGTGCAATGAAGTCAGTGGAAGCGGGCCAGCCATTGCCGCCGTCGCTATGGGCCGCCACCGCCGAAGCCGCGGTGCACGCGCCGCCGCTCGACGGATCGAAGCGTGTCGAGGTCGCGATCGTTGGTGCGGGTTATACGGGTTTGTCCACGGCGTTGCATCTGAGCGAACTCGGCGTGGATGTGTGTGTGATCGATGCGAACGAGCCGGGCTGGGGCGCGTCGGGCCGCAATGGCGGACAGGTGATTCCCGGCCTCAAATATGATCCCGACGAACTCGTGCGCCGCTTCGGTCCGCGCGAGGGCGAGGCGCTGGTGAAGATGGCGGGCGGGGCGGCGGACACGGTGTTCGATCTGATCGGGCGCCACGGCATTGCGTGCGATGCGACGCGTACCGGCTGGATTCAGCCGACGCATTCGACCAGGGTGCTCGACTCGCTGCATGCGCGGGCGCGGCAGTGGGAATCGCGCGGGGCGCAGGTGGAGCTGCTCGATCGTACGCAGATTGCGCGGCGGCTCGGCACGGACGCGTATGTCGGCGGATGGGTGGACCGGCGCGCGGGCAGCGTGCAACCGCTCAGCTATGCGCGCGGTCTCGCGCGCGCGGCGATCGCGCGGGGCGTCGCGATTCATGGCGCAACTGTCGCGAGCAAGCTCGAACGCCGCGCCGATGAATGGCGAATCCATACGGCGCACGGCCCGGTCATCGACGCGCGCCAGGTGCTGCTGGCGACCAACGGCTATAGCGATTCGCTGTGGCCGGGGATCGCGCAGTCGGTGATCGCGGCGAACAGCTTCATCGTGGCGACGAAGCCGCTGCCCGCTGAAGTCGGCGCAAGCATCCTGCCCGGACGCGAGGTGGCGTCCGATTCGCGGCGCTTGCTGCTGTACTTCCGGCGCGACAGCGAGGGCCGTCTTCTGATGGGCGGTCGCGGACCCTTTCGCGAACCGCGCGGCGCCGCGGACTGGGCGCACCTCGAACGTGCGGCACGTTTGCTGTATCCGCAACTGAAGGACGTCGAGTATGAGTATCGGTGGGCCGGGCGCATCGCGATCACGCGGGATTTTCTGCCTCACGTGCATCTCCCCGCGCCAGGGTTGACGATCGCGCTCGGCTACAACGGCCGCGGCATCGCGATGGCGACGACGCTCGGCAAACATCTTGCCGCGCATCTGGCTGGCGCGACGCGCGGGTTGCCGCTTGCGCCGACTTCAATCAAGCGGATTCCGCTTCATGCGCTGCAGCGTTTTTATATCAGTGCAGGGGTGGCCTGGTATGGCTTGCTCGATGCATTGACTTAAAGGATCGCTTATTCCCGACCCGAAAAAACGCCTGAAAAACATGGCTGGAATCGCGTAAACCCTCTTCCAGCGCGCCTCGCGAAAAGCCGTAAACACCGGCAGAGGCGACAGATATCGGACCGGATATCCGTAGCCGCTCGCTACGCGAGCGCGCACGCCCCGTCGAAATGAATCGCTCCGGCAGCAAGCCGGCGGGTTCATCGGTATGAATTCCTGAGGCAGCAGGCGCGAAGTGGGTGACCTATGATCAAACTTTCAAACTTCCGGTTGACGACCCGAATCACGGCCGGCTTCGCCGTCATGGTGGTGCTGGTGATCGCCGTGGGCGCCGTCGCCATATGGGCCATGCGGAGTTCGGTCGACGCGCGGGCAGCGGCGGAATTGCGCGCATGGACCGGCATGATGGTGTGGTCCGTGGGCGCCGCGTCGGTGGTCGCGGCGGCGATCGGCAGCGTGCTGGGCTGGGCGATCCGGCGCAGCATCAAACTGCCGGTCGAGCGGGTCGTGGCGTCGGTCGGACGCATTGCCGGCGGTGATCTGGCCAGCAAGATCGAATCGCATGGCCGCGACGAAATCGCGTGGCTGAACTACGAACTCAATCAGATGCGCAAGCAGTTGCAGACGACCATCTCCAACGTGCGGCAGTCGGCGGAGATGGTCGCGCAGGCATCGGGCGAAATCGCGTCGGGCAACAACGACCTGAGCGTTCGCACCGAACAGCAGGCGATCAGCCTGCAGCGCACGTCACATTCAATGGACTCGCTGACGAACACCGTCAAGCACAATGCCGACCACGCGCACGAAGCCAACCGTCTGGCGGCCAAGGCAAGCGACGTCGCGATCAAGGGCGGCCAGGTGATGAGCGAAGTCGTGGCGACGATGAGCGAGATCAACGGCAGCGCGAGCAAGATCGTCGACATCATCGGCGTAATCGACAGCATCGCTTTTCAGACCAATATCCTGGCGCTGAACGCGGCGGTGGAGGCGGCGCGCGCGGGCGAGCAGGGACGAGGCTTCGCGGTGGTGGCTACCGAGGTGCGGGGACTCGCGCAGCGCAGCGCGGCCGCTGCAAAGGAGATCAAGGCGCTGATCGGCCAGTCGGTGACGAAGGTGGAAACCGGTGTGCGACTCGTCGACGTTGCCGGGAGCACGATGGACGAAATCCTTCGAAGCGTCGAGCAGGTGACGCACATCATGGGCGAGATCAGCACGGCCAGCGCCAATCAACGCGCCGGCATCGAGCAGGTCCATGAAGCCATCGCGCAGATCGACAGCGTGACCCAGCAGAACGCCGCGCTGGTGGAGCAGGCGTCAGCGGCGGCGGGGTCGCTGCAGGAACAATCGCAGACGCTGGCGAACGCCGTGAAAATCTTTAATGTCGTGAAGCACTGATTCGATGGCGGGGCGTCGTCATGAGTTAAGGAACGGGAAAAAATCGCCCGATCCGGATTTCCGAAGTTAATCGGTGATCAGACGCGAATCGAAAAATACAAAGCGTGACGCATCCTTCGTGCAGAAAGGTAAACGTAATAAATGACCCGAAGCAGTGCAGCGCACCCCATGCTCTTCGCCGATCACCGTCTCCGCACGCCACGATTCCTAGCCCCAATCCCACCAGAAACGCCGCTTTCGCGAGCCTTCGCGAATTTTTGTAAGGGTTAGTACTCAAGATTCCCGGATTGTGGCCGACATATCGTATGAAGAATGGCGCGAGGCCGCCGTAGCCGGAGGTTTGGGAAGGCTCTGCGTCCGCCAGGCCTCCATTGGCGATGGGCGTCGGAGCGATGTGCCGCCTCGAGAAGGCAATACGCCGATCGGCGCAATCCACGCGCCGCCCGGCCCGCCTGACGGATATCGCGCGGTCGCCCGCTTCACGACAGCTTTTTACTGCGGCGTTGATACAGGAATTGCAAAACATGAAGATTTCTAATTTGCGAATCGGGGTTCGTCTCGGTTCCGCGTTCGCCCTGGTCGTGGCGCTGCTGATGGGAACGGCCGTGGTCGGCATCCAGCACCTCGACTCCGGCAACGCAAAAATGGATCGGATCGTCAGCGAGCGCTACACGCTGATCGCGCTGAGCAACAAGATCAAGAGCAACGGCTACAAGGCGAACGGGATTCTCAGCAATCTGCTGCTGGCCACTTCGCCGGACGAGGCGAAGAAGTACATGGGCGACTACACGGTGATCCGCCAGCTCAACGCGGACGCTTACGCGCAACTCGAAAAGCATCTGCTGAACGAGCAGAGCAAGGCGCTTTTCAAGGAACAGTTCGATGCGCGCGCCGCATACGGCGTGAGCGTCAGGAAGTTCTTCGAGCTGGTCAAGACCGATCAGCAGCAGGCGCGTGCTCTGTATCAGGGCGACATGGCGCGGCTGCAGGATAGCTACTACGTGCTGGTCGACAAGATGGTCGACTACCAGGCCGCGCAAATGGAGCGCGATGTCGCCGACGCCGTCGGTGAAGCGCACTACGCGAAGATCCAGATGATCGTGCTCGCCATCTGCGCGACGTTGATTGCGATTGCCACGGGCCTGTTCATTACCCGCACCATCACGCGGCCGATCAATCGTGCCGTGAGCCTCGCGGAAGCGGTCGCGGGCGGCAACCTGACGCATCGCCTGGAAGTGGACACGACCGACGAAGTCGGCCGGCTGCTGACCGCGTTGAAACGCATGATCGAAAACCTGCATGGCATCGTCGCGCAGGTACGGCAGGGCACCGACACGATCACTCACGCGTCGCGCGAGGTGGCGAGCGGCAACATGGACCTGTCGAGCCGCACCGAACACCAGGCGAGTTCGCTCGAAGAGACCGCGGCCGCGATGGAGCAGCTGACGTCCACGGTCAGACAGAACGCGGACAACGCGCGTGAAGCCAATCAGCTCGCGTCGGACGCATCGGTGGTCGCTTCCAGGGGCGGCGAGGCGGTCAATCAGGTCGTCAATACGATGAACGCGATCAACGTCTCGTCGCGCAAGATCGTCGACATCATCGGCGTGATCGACGGCATCGCCTTCCAGACGAACATTCTCGCGCTGAACGCGGCGGTGGAAGCCGCACGCGCCGGCGAGCACGGCCGCGGCTTCGCGGTGGTGGCGAGCGAAGTGCGCGGTCTCGCGCAGCGCAGTGCGGTCGCCGCGAAGGAGATCAAGGAACTGATCGCCGACTCGGTCAATCAGGTCGGCACCGGCGGCAAGATGGTGGAGGAAGCCGGGCAGATCATCGGCCAGGTGGTCAAGAGCATCAAGCACGTGACCGACATCGTGGCTGAAATCAGCTCGTCGAGCCAGGAGCAGAGCGAAGGCATCGAGCAGATCAACCAGGCCGTCACGCAGATGGACAAGGCCACGCAGGAAAACGCCGCGCTCGTCGAGCAAAGCGCCGCCGCGGCCCAGGCGCTGCAGGATCAGGCGCGGCAGCTCACGGAAACGGTCAGCGCATTCACGCTGGACAGCGATCTGTCGCAAGAACATCGCAGCAGCGTGCACGACACTCACACGCGCCGCACCAGCGACATGAGCGCGCAAGGTTCCTGGCTCGCCGCCTAGGCGACCCACAAATAAGAGGTGAAGCAGCAAACGGACGGAGACACGAGCCTGCCGTCAAGCCGGCTCGATGAAACAAAACGCGGCACGCAATGCAAGCCCGTACCGCATTGAGTTGCTTCCTGTCTCGCCGTCTGCCGCAAGACCGTGGCACATCGTCGTACTGCCGTTGCAGGGGCCACGCTCGAGCATCGGAATGCGGACTGCGAGATCCGATTGACGGTTTCTCTCCGGATGCCTAATCAAAATGTCACACGCCTACTCCGAGCCGATTAGTGTTTCTCGCCAGCCCTTCAGCGCAACTCGTGAGCCGGCTGCCCATGCGCCGACGGCAGCGGGTTCCCTGCGGATCAAACATTTCACCGAAGCGTACCGCCTGCATGGTCATCGCCAGGCACTGCTCGACCCGCTGCGTCTGACGCCGGTGCCCGAGGTGCCCGAACTGCAGCCGCAGTTTCATGGCCTCGAGCCGGCGCAGCAGATCGCCGCCGATAACACGCTGCTGCCTCCGTCGGCCACCGTGCAGGAACTGGAACGGCAACTGAGGCACGTCTATTGCGGCGCGATCGGGCTCGACGTGACGGGCATCCGCGACGAAGCACAGCGCGCCTGGCTGTGCGCGCGCCTGAAGTCCGCGCAACTTGCGCCGCTGCCGGCCCACGATCAACGTCAGAAGCTGTTGCGGCGCCTGCTTGCCGCGGAAATGTGGGAGCGCCACGTCGCCGCGCGTTTCGAACATGCGAAGCGTTTTTCGCTGGAGGGTTGCGAAAGCCTGATACCGCTCCTCGAAGCCATCGTCGAACAGGCAGGCCGTCATGGCGTGCGGCAGATTTTCGCGGGCATGCCGCACCGCGGCCGGCTGAACATGCTCGTCAACGTGATGGGTTTCGATCCCGCGCAAATCGTGGACTGTCTCGATCAGAAGTCGGAGTTCGCTTCCCTCCAGCGCGACCTGCCGTATCACTTCGGCGGCGCGGTCCTCAAAGAGACGGCGGACGGCGACGTGGCGCTCGTTCTCGCGCACAATCCGTCGCATCTGCAGAGCGTCTATCCCGTGGTCAGCGGCATGGCGCGCGCTTACCAGGACGAACATCCCGACATCCGCTGCCTGCCTCTGGTCGTGCACGGCGACGCGGCGTTCGCCGGGCAGGGCATCGTGATGGAGACGCTCAACCTCACGCGCAAGGACGGCTACGCGCTGGGCGGCACGATCCACGTCATCGTGAACAATCAGATCGGCTTCACGACGCCGAACCGGATGGACGTCGAAGCGAACGCGTACTGCACCGACATCGCGCGGATGATCGATGCGCCCGTGATTCGCGTCAACGCCGATCATCCGGACGAGGTCGTGCGAGCCGCGAAAATCGCGTTCGAATACCGGATGAAATATGGTGCGGACGTCGTCATCGATCTGATCGGCTACCGGCGCCTCGGTCACTCCGAGCATGACGTGCCGGCCATCACGCAGCCGTTTCAGCAGGCGACGATCGCAACGCACCCGACGGTCACCGAGATGTATCACGCCGTGATCGCGGACGAGACGCCGCTGCCGGAACTGCGCGCCCAGGCGCTGAAGAATCTGCAGTCGCGTCCCACGCCGGCGCCGTCGACGTACCGCACGGTTACGGCAAAGCACGGCCAGCCGTTGTCGCTCGCGCGCTTGCAGTCGCTCACGGCGGCGCTGACGCGCAAGCCGCCGGGCTTGCAGCTGCACGATTTCGTGCGCGGCCTGACCGCGAAATGGCAGGCGGCGGTGGCCGACGAACGTCAAGCGGTTGACTGGTGTTTCGCCGAGAATCTCGCCTATGCCTGCCTGCTCGACGACGGCGGCAGCGTGCGCATTTCCGGCATGGACGTGGGCCGCGGCACCTTCATGCACCGGCACGCCGTGTGGCATTCGCAGACCGATACGGCGGATCCCGGCGATCGCTACGTTCCGCTGCAGCACATCGGCGCGCATCAAGGAGACTTCGACATCGTCAACTCGCCGCTGACCGAAGAAGCCGTGCTCGGCTTCGAATACGGCTACAGTGTGCAATCGACGACACGGCTCACGATCTGGGAAGCGCAGTTCGGCGACTTCGTGAACGGCGCGCAGGTCATCATCGATCAGTACATTGCGGCCGGCCACTACAAATGGGGCTATCCGTCCGCATTGACGCTGCTGCTGCCGCACGGTCACGAAGGCTTCGGCCCCGAACATTCGAGTGCCTACCTAGGGCGTTTCCTGCAACTCTGCGCCGACGGCAACATGAAGGTCGTCATGCCTTCGACGTCGTCGCAATGGTTCCATATGCTGCGCGAGCAGGCGATGAGCGACGATCCGAAGCCGCTCGTCGTGATGTCGCCGAAGGGGCAACTGCATAGCAATCCGCGTTCGCATGCTTCGCTGAACGAATTTGTCGGCGGCTCGTTCGCACCGTTGTTGCGCGACATCGGCGTCACTTCGGCGGAAGCGGTGACCCGTGTCGTACTGTGCAGCGGCAAGTTCTTTTACGACTTGCAGGCCGCGCGCGATGTGTCCGGCGATACACGCACGGCGCTGATCCGGATCGAACAGTTGTATCCGTTCCCGAAGCAGGAACTCGCGGATGCGCTGGCCGAGTTCCCCAACGTCGCGGAAGTGGTCTGGGCCCAGGAAGAGGAAAAGAACCACGGCGCGTGGCACTTCGTGCGGGACGAGATTGAAGAAGCGATTCCGGCGGATTGCCGGCTTGGCAACGTGAGCAGGAGCGCGACTGCATCGGGCGCGCATTCGTCGATGCATGCTCATCTGCAGGAGCAGCAGCGGTTGGTCGCGCAGTCGTTCAAGCGCGCGTAGGGATCGTCGCCAGGGCGGACGCGGCGCGTGGCATCGTATCGCACGCGCTGTTGCCGCTCTGGCTTCGAGAAGGCTTCCATCTCACGAACCAATCGACATTCCTGATGAATGATTCTGAGCCATGGGATATGGGCGCGGTGTCCACGGCGTCGCTTTCGCTTCAGCACGTGCTGTTCGTGTGCGTGATCGAGGCGAAATGGAGTGCTTTCCGTACGCATACGCAAACGCGCGAGCAGTTCGAGCGCGCCGGCTTCACGGACATCACGTTCGTCGACGACCGCGCCCGCATGTTTCCGACTGTCGTGGCTCGTAAGCCGGGCTGAAAGGTGTCGCGGGGAGTTGCCGTGCGGCAATGATAGAAAATTCTTGCGCGTTGCGAAGATGCGTGCGTATAATTGCGTTCTTCGCTGTTGAGCGCTTCGACGCAGGTTCAAGAAGCCGTTTTATGAGCCAGATGTGCTGAAGCGGGGTAGCAAAGTGAAGTCGTTCTGAAGTCCGGAACTTGTAGCAAAAAAGACTTCACAAACGGTCGCGACGTAGTTAAACTAGCGGACTTCGCAGTTGACGAAACGAATAACTGACAAGTTAGCGTGAGTTGGCAGTGAATCAGACATGATTTGAAAAGATTATGTCCCCTTCGTCTAGAGGCCTAGGACATCACCCTTTCACGGTGAGTACAGGGGTTCGAATCCCCTAGGGGACGCCAAACATCAGCGTCGCTTTAGTGTTCGAAAATAACAATAAAGCAGCGCAGCTTGCAGAGAAATAACCGACGCTCGCAAGCCAGGATGTAAAGACTGGAGTGGTAGTTCAGTTGGTTAGAATACCGGCCTGTCACGCCGGGGGTCGCGGGTTCGAGTCCCGTCCACTCCGCCAGACAAAGCCCGTTCATACAAATTTGAACGGGCTTTTTCATTAAAGGTGTAAGCAGTACGTTGTCCCCTTCGTCTAGAGGCCTAGGACATCACCCTTTCACGGTGAGTACAGGGGTTCGAATCCCCTAGGGGACGCCAAGTCATCGGCGTCGTTCGGTTGGAAGTTTGAACGGTGCAGTGGTGAATGAGCCAAGCTCACAAGCCATGGTGCGAAAATCTGGAGCGGTAGTTCAGTTGGTTAGAATACCGGCCTGTCACGCCGGGGGTCGCGGGTTCGAGTCCCGTCCGCTCCGCCAGATTTGAGAAAGCCCACTTCGAAGGAAGTGGGCTTTTTTATTTCCGCCGTTCGCTCGGCCTGGGTATGCTCGGGACAAACAGCCATTGCCAGCGCACGCGGCCTGTTTTACCGTTGACCCGACTCATCTTCGTCGTTCCGCCATGTTCGATCCCACCGAAGCTCCGTCGCCGTTTCATTTGCGCCAGGCCAGCATGGACGATTTCGAGTTCGCCGAGGCGCTGACTCGCAACAACATGGGCGGCTACTATCGCCGGCATCATCTTGTTTGGCGTGGCGATCTGTTTCTGGGCAGCTGGCGCGAGTCGGAGAATTTCATTCTCGAAGTGGACGGCACACCGATCGGCGTACTGCGCATCACGCAAGAAGGCGATTCGCTGCATATCCGCGACGTGCAGATCGCCGAAGGGCATCGGCGGCTCGGCGCCGGCACGTATCTGCTCGATATTTCACATCAATGGGCGCGCGAGCGGGGCTTGCGCGAGTTGCAGCTGCGCGTGTTCGTCGACAATCCCGCCGCGCGGCTCTATCAGCGCAAGGGTTATAAACTGACCGGGCCGCGTCTCGCGCAACTCGGCGCGATCCGTCATCTGGCGCGGCGCGTCTGAGGCGGCTGGTTTAACCCGTGTGCTCAGCGGCCGAAATCGTTTGATGCATCCGCACGGTCTAGCGCGGTCTCGTCGTCCGCTTCTACCTCGTTGTGCTCACCGTTTTCCGCGCGATGTTCCGAGCCACGCTCGATGAACGCGCGCGGACTCTCGCCGAACGCGCGCCGGAACATCGCCGAAAATGCGCTCTGGCTCTGATAGCCCAACTCCAGCGCGACATGCGAGAGCGGCCGCCCCTGGCTCAACAGCGGAATCGCGCGCGCGAGGATTGCCTGTTGACGCCACTGCGAAAAGCTCACACCCAATTCCTGGCGAAACAGCCGCGCGATCGTGCGCGTACTCGCGCCCACGCTGGACGCCCAGTACTCGAGCGATCCGCCGTGAGTCGGGTCCGCGATCAGCGCCTCGCACAGAGCACGCAGACGCTTTTCGTTGGGCATCGGCACGGAAAGCGGGAGCGGCTCCGAACGCGTCAGCTCGTCGAGAGCGAGGGCGCCAAGCAACTGCTCGCGCGTCGCTGAAATGTCGGGCGTGTCGAGCGCGGCTATCACTTCACGCAGCAGATTCGAGACTTCCACCACGCGCGGCGCGTCGAGCCCGGCCGGCACCGTGCTTTCAGTGATGTAGAGCGTGCGCAGGAATGCGTCTTCGACGGCGACGACCTCGTGGGTCACGTGCGGCGGCACCCAGATCGCCCGCGATGGCGGCACCATCCACGTCGTGCCGGTTGTCGCGACCCGCAGCACGCCGCGCGATGCATAGGCCACCTGCGCCCATGCATGCGTATGACGCGCGAAGCGCCAGCCTGCCGGCATCAGCCGCGAGCGCACGCGGATCGGATGCGTTTGCGTCGGCTGGAATTCGGGCGGAATGTCGGCGAAGTGCACGAAGCTCGACGGGCCGGAGTCGGCGGATGAGGTCATGACGAAGATCGATCCAGATGATGAAACCCGAAAGCGCGGAAGCCCGAAGCCCGAAGCCAGCAATCCCCAAGCATCGAAACGGCGAGCATGAACCCCCGAAACCGCCGCGCGCTTCTCATTGTAGGTGTTGCTCGCGGCCCGCCGTTGCATAATGTCCCAGCTGCACGGGTCCCGGCGCGAGCTCCATGCGCCGGGCGACTGCGGGCGTGCCGGCGGCGAGCGCGCCGCTGAACAGCAGCTAAAACGTCGCACCAAACGGAAGCCACCCGAACACACTTTCAAGGAGAGCAAACGACGATGCAGACTGTCTTCGTATACGGCACGTTGCGGGCCGGTGAAGTGAACGACATCCGGGACGCCGCCGCGCGCAACGACATTGCCGCACCGAATCTGCTCGGCACCGCCACGGTCCGCGGCCATCTGTTCGACTTCGGTTCATATCCCGGCCTCGTCGTCGACGAAGCGGGCATGGACGTCAAAGGCGACGTCTACGAAATCGACGATGAACTCGTCGCGGTGCTCGACGAAATCGAAGCGGTATATCCCGGTGTCGAGGAGCGTTTCATCGCGCGCGAAGTGATGGTGAAAGTGGACGGCAACGTCGTGAACTGCCGCTTCTATCCGGTCGCGCCCAATGCGGTGAAGGGCCTTCCCGAAATCAGATCGGGTGATTGGGTCGAGTACCGCAACACGCGGTAGCTCGGTGCACAACGCGCCCGCAACGCGCACATGGCGAGTTAAAAAAACGGCCCGGCAAGCATGCGCCTGTCGGGCCGTCCGGTCGGTCAGTCTTGCGACTCAAGCCGCCTTCGCCTCATGCGTGGCTGGCGAAAGCCGGCTTGCTGCTGCGTCGTTGGTTTGCCGATCCATGAGGTTCAGGAACCGCCTCAAATTTCCTCGTACAGCCGCAGCGTCAGGAAGTCGGTGAACTGCTCCGACGTCGACATCTCTTCGAAGATCTGCGCGGCGCGTTCATAGGGCTTCGTATCGCCGCCCACCGCCTGCTTCACCTTGTCGAGCTCCAGCGCCGACAGCTCGCGCACTAGCTCAGCCGTCACCTTGCGGCCGTCCTCGAGCTTGCCCTTCGGCGAGCGAATCCATTGCCACACCTGCGAGCGCGAGATTTCCGCGGTGGCGGCGTCTTCCATCAGATTGTGAATCGGCACGCAGCCATTGCCCGCGAGCCACGAGCCCAGGTAGTGAATGCCGACATTGATGTTGTTGCGCAGACCGCCTTCGGTAATCGGCGCTTCGGGACGGAAGTCCATCAGGTCGGTGGCCGTGACGAGCACGTCATCGCGTTGCTTGCCGATCTGGTTCGGCTTGTCGCCGAGCACCTTGGCGAATTCTTCCATCGCGATCGGCACGAGGCCCGGATGCGCGACCCAGCCGCCGTCGTAACCGTCGCCGGCATCGCGCGCCTTGTCGGAGCGCACGCCGGCCATGGCCTTGTCGTTCGCCGCCGGATCGTTCTTGATCGGGATCAGCGCGCTCATGCCGCCGATGGCCGGCGCGTTGCGGCGATGGCAGGTCTTCAGCAACAGCAGCGCATACGCACGCATGAACGGCGCGGTCATCGTGATCTGCGAGCGGTCGGCGAGGCAGAAGTCCTTGTCGCTCCTGAACTTCTTGATCGCCGAGAAGATGTAGTCCCAGCGCCCGGCGTTCAGGCCGGAGCTATGCTCGCGCAACTCGTACAGGATCTCGTCCATTTCGAACGCGGCGAGGATCGTTTCGATCAGCACGGTCGCGCGGATCGTGCCGCGCGGCACGCCGACCGCTTCCTGCGCGGCGACGAAGATGTCGTTCCACAGGCGCGCTTCCAGATGGTTTTCCATCTTCGGCAGATAGAAGTAGGGGCCGGAGCCGCGCGCGATCAGCTCCTTCGCGTTGTGCACCATGAAGAGCGCGAAATCGAAAATGCCGCCCGACACGCGCTTGCCGTCCACCTTCACGTGCTTCTCGTCCAGATGCCAGCCGCGCGGACGCACGATCAGCGTGGCGACCTTGTCGTTCAGTCTGTACGACTTGCCGTTCTGTTCGAGCGAGATCGTGCGGCGCACCGCGTCCCTCAGATTGATATGGCCGGTGATCTGGTTATCCCAGCTCGGCGCATTCGAATCCTCGAAGTCGGTCATGTACGAATCCGCGCCCGAATTCAGCGCATTGATGATCATCTTGCGCTCGACGGGGCCGGTGATTTCCACACGGCGGCATTGCAGATCCTGCGGCAGCGGCGCGATGGTCCAGTCGCCTTCGCGCACGCTTTTCGTCTCGGCGAGAAAGTCGGGACGCTCGCCGGCGTCGAGCCGTTTCGTGCGCTCCACGCGTGCCTGCAACAACTGCCGGCGGCGCGGTTCGAACGTGCGATGCAGCGCGGCGACGAGTTCGAGCGCCTCGCGCGTGAGGATTGCCTCATAGCCCGGCTTGATTTCAGCCGTGATTTCCATGCCCTGCGGCAGCGACAACGATGACAGCGGATTCGCCATGGTTTCTCCTTGGTCGGTCAGATTGCAAAAATGCGAATGTTCAGATGCGGTTGAAATGCGGGCGTCGTGGGGTCCGGTGGCAGCGGTCATGCGTCAGGGCTGTGGCGCGTGCGGCTGCCGCCGGGGTTGCCACTGCCGCTCGTACGGCCGGGCGGCGCGAAAGTCTTCAGAAAAGCGAGCAGGTCGTTCATGCCCGCGCCCACGCCATGCGGCGTGACACCCAGCTCTTCGGTTGGTGCGTTTTGCCGGTTGAGCCAAAAAGTGGTGAAGCCGAACCACGTGGCGCCCGCCACGTCCCAGCCGTTCGACGACACGAAGACGATCTCGCGCGGCTGCGCGCCGAAGGCTTGCGTGCCGAGGCGATAAGCGGCGGGCGAGGGTTTGTAGGCGCGGACGGCGTCGACGGAAAGAACGTGGTCGAACAGGCCCGTCATGCCGGCGCTCTTCAGGGCGATGTCGAGCATTTGCGGGTTGCCGTTCGAGAGGATCGCGAGACCCGCGCGTGAGCCGGTCTCAGCGCCCGCGGGAGGCGACGATGCCGAAGCCGCGTCGCGCAACTGACGCAGCGCGGGTATGGCATCGGGGAAGGCGGACAGGCACGCGTATTCGTCCATCAGACGCTTTTCGGCCGCGCGCCCCAGCGTGAGCTGAAGCTTTCTCGCGGAAAAGCGCAATGCGTCGAGCGTGATGTCCCAGAACGGCCGGTAGTGCGCGCCGGGTGTGTCGGCCGGATCGGCCAGCGTGCGCAACTGCGTGTATTCGATCTGCTTCTGACGCCACAGCTGCGAGAGCGCATCGCCGTGGCCGGGGAACAGCTGCTCCGCGGCAGCGATCACCGAATGCACGTCGAAAAGCGTGCCGTAGGCGTCGAAAATCACTGCTTTTGGGGAGAGTGTCGTTGTGGCCGACATTGCCGTGCGCTCCTGTCAGAGGTCGAGACGGATTGTATTAGTGATGCTCAGTGCTAAAAAAGAGGCTAGACATCACTTGATCTTTTACTTTCACCCACCTAATCTGACGCGCACCAACCACTTTCCCACGCAGCCGCTCCAAGCCCTCATGGACCGTTTCAAGCAGATCGAGACTTTCGCCTCCGTCGCGGCCAAGGGCAGCCTGTCCGCCGCGGCATCCGCCGAAGGCGTCGCGCCCGCTATCATCGGCCGCCGCATCGACGCGCTCGAAGAGCGTCTCGGCGTCAAATTGCTGGTGCGCACCACGCGCAAGATCACGCTGACCTTCGAAGGCTCCGCCTTTCTCGAGGACTGCCAGCGCATCATTCACGACATGCAGAACGCCGAGGCGAGCGTGTCGGCGGGCGGGGTGAAGGCGAGCGGCCATTTGCGGCTGTCGGCGCCGGCCGGGTTCGGGCGCAAGCATGTGGCGCCGCTGGTGCCGGCTTTTACGGTCGCGCATCCCGATGTGTCGATCACGCTCGACCTCTCCGACCGGCTGGTCGATCTGGTCAACGAGGGTTTCGATTGCGCGGTGCGTCTGGGCGAATTGCCGGATTCGTCGCTGGTGTCGCTCAAGCTCGGGGAAAATCGCCGCGTGTGCGTGGCTTCGCCGTCGTATCTGAGCCGGCGCGGCGCGCCGCACACACTGGCCGACCTCGCGCATCACAACTGTCTCGCGCTCGGCGCGAGCGCCAATCAGCAGCGCGGCTGGATGTTCCAGCAGGGCGACAGGATCGTGTCGATCAAGGTGTCCGGCACCATGGAATGCTCGGACGGCGCGGTGCTGCACGACTGGTGCCTCGAAGGCTACGGGCTTGCCTGGCGTTCGTGGTGGGAAGTCGGCACGGACATCGCCGCCGGGCGCCTCGTGAGCGTGCTCGACGAATTCGCCGCGCCGCCGATCGGCATCCACGCGGTGTTTCCGCAGCGCCGTCATCTGCCGCTGCGGGTCAGGCTGTTTCTGGACTTTCTCAAGCATACGTATGGCCATCCCGATTACTGGGGCTGACGCCAAGCAGCGTGCTGCGCCGCCTTGCATACCCGCGCAGGGGTTTCCGATATGCGACCGGACCCTAAACAAAACGCGTATCCCATTTCCGCGCACTACAATCGATTGAAGCGGTTTTTCTGCCGCGCCTCGTTGGACGCTGACGCCGCGCTGTGCGCAGCCGGCGACGGAGGGCATTATGTTCAGGCACATCCTGGTTCCGACCGATGGTTCCGACCTGTCACGCAAGGCGATAAACGGCGCGATCGATCTCGCGCAGGCCGTCGGCGCGCGCATCACGGCCTACGCGTGTCTGCCGCAATATCCGTACTCGCCTTTCGCCGACGTGGTGGTCGAACCGCCGTCCGAGTTCCTGCAGCGCAGCGAGCGCGAAGCGCGCGTGCATCTGCGCGAGGTGGAACTGGCGGCACTGCGGGTCGGCGTCGCGTTCGACAGCCGCACCAGCGTGCATCCGGCACCGTATCTCGGCATCATCGAAACGGCCGAGCAGGGCGGCTGCGACGTGATTTTCATGGCGTCGCACGGGCGGCGCGGCCTCGGCAGCCTGCTGATCGGCAGCGAAACGCAGCGGGTCCTCACGCATACGAAGATTCCGGTGATCGTGTACCGCTGAATTGCCTAAGCACGATCCGCCTTCGTCGGCATGGCGAAAAACGCGCCGGCGATGAAGCCGGCGCGCCTGTGCTCGCCGCACAATGCGTTGTGCCGGCTTTGTCTCCACTGCTTCCATCTTCCTCCCAGATTCCAGCCGCCAAGGCGTGATCAGTTCACCGCCTCGTGACTTTTCCTCCCTGACGGCGGCCCTCTGACGGGACCGCTTTTTCGTCTTTTGCCTTGTCGTTCCCGCGATCGGACTGCGGGTTGTTACGCGACCTTCTTGTCGAAGAATTGCTCGTCTTCCGTCGAACCGTGCAGCGCAGTGGTCGATGCATCGCGTTCGACCGTTTGCGTCACGGCGTCGAAGTAGCCGGTGCCGACTTCGCGCTGATGCTTGACCGCGGTGAAGCCCTTTTCGGCCGCGGCGAATTCCGCCTGCTGCATTTCGACGAACGCGGTCATCTGGTTGCGGGCATAGCCGTGCGCGAGGTTGAACATCGAGTAGTTCAGCGCGTGGAAGCCGGCCAGCGTGATGAACTGGAACTTGTAGCCCATCGCGCCGAGTTCGCGCTGGAACTTGGCGATCGTGGCGTCGTCGAGGTTTTTCTTCCAGTTGAACGACGGCGAGCAGTTGTACGACAGCAGCTGATCCGGGAACTCCTTGTGGATCGCGTCGGCGAATTTCTTCGCGAACTCCAGGTCCGGCTTGCCGGTTTCGCACCAGATCATGTCGGCGTATGGCGAGTAGGCGAGGCCACGCGAGATCGCCTGTTCGAGACCCGGCTTGGTGCGATAGAAACCTTCCACCGTGCGCTCGCCGGTCAGGAACGGTTTGTCGTTTTCATCGACGTCCGACGTGATCAGATCGGCGGCTTCCGCGTCGGTACGGGCGAGCAGAACGGTCGGCACGCCCGAGACGTCGGCGGCGAGGCGCGCGGCGGTCAGCTTGGCGACGTTCTCGCGGGTCGGCACGAGCACCTTGCCGCCCATGTGGCCGCACTTCTTGACGGACGCGAGCTGGTCCTCGAAGTGCACGCCCGCGGCGCCGGCTTCGATCATCGCCTTCATCAGTTCGAAGGCGTTGAGCACGCCGCCGAAACCCGCTTCAGCGTCGGCGACGATCGGCGCGAAGTAGTCGATATAGCCTTCGTCGCCCGGATTCTTGCCTTCCGACCACTGGATTTGGTCAGCGCGCGTCAGAGTGTTGTTGATGCGCTTCACGACGAGCGGCACGGAGTTCGCCGGATACAGCGACTGGTCCGGATACATTTCTCCGGCGACGTTCGCGTCGCCCGCCACTTGCCAGCCCGACAGATAGATCGCCTTCAGGCCGGCCTTGACCTGCTGCATCGCCTGGTTGCCGGTCAGCGCGCCGAGCGAGTTCACGAACGGCTCGTTGTTGACGCTTTCCCACAGCTTTTCCGCGCCGCGCTTGGCGAGCGTGTGCTCCACTTGAACCGAACCGCGCAGGCGGACCACGTCTTCAGCGGTGTAAGTGCGCTTGACGCCTTTCCAGCGAGGATCGGTTGCCCATTGCTGTTGAAGTTGCTTTGCTTGTTCTTCGCGGGACATGGTGTGCTCCTTGGTTGCCTGTAATGGATGGGTGACTCTGTCGACCAGAGTTGGCGCTTTAGCGCTTACTCTGGTCCCATGCAAGAAACTTGCGGTCTTCGTCGAAGCGGCTGGCCGGGACGGGTGCCTTTCCGGCGTTTCGTTTCGTGAAGTCTTATATAAGAGTCTAGGCAAAGAGCTGGTCGCGCAACAGTCGCGGTGGGGCGTTTTTTGAATATTTGTTTGTATTTAAAATCAAAGGTTTGTGTGAGTCATTCCACATTAAGAAACGTCTTTTTCCATCTTGCAACAGCGTGTCTTGTGCCGTGCAGCACGATTTTTTACGACGCAAAAAAATTTTCCACATCGTGAAATTAGGGCGGCCGCCGAAATGCGGACGAAAAAAAACCGGCGCCTGAGCACCGGTTCCTTTCGACTATCGGACGGCGCGGGGCCGTCCGGGTCTTTTAGCTGACTTCCATACTGCTTTCCGCTTGAGCTATGCAATGGCCGGTTGCCCGAAGGCAGCCAGCGTCATGCAATGCTTAGCTGCCGCGACGAGCCGTGCGCGGACCGTCGCTGCGGCGTGCGCCGTAGCCGCCGTCGCGCGAACCGCCGTAGCCTTCACGCGAACCGCCGCCAGCCGACTTGCCGGCCCAGCCGCCGCCATTGCCGCTACCGCTGCCGCTGCGTGCACCGCCGCCATTGCCATTGCCGGCCGGCTTGCCTGCGCCGCCGCCGCTACCGAAGCGACGGCCACCGCCGTTGCCGCCGCCCGGACGGCCGCGGCCGCCAAAGCCAGGACGGCCGGTGCCCGACGGAGCCGACTTGCGCGGCTCGAAACCCTCAACGACGTTGACCGCCAGCGGGGTGCGCACGAAGCGCTCGATGCGCTTCAACGCGCCCTGTTCCGCGTGATGCACAAGGCTCACCGCGATACCCGAGCGGCCGGCACGGCCGGTACGGCCGATACGGTGCACGTAGTCTTCAGCGAACTTCGGCAGGTCGTAGTTGAACACGTGCGTGATGCCGGGGATGTCGATACCGCGAGCGGCGACGTCCGTTGCCACCAGCACGCGCACACGGCGCTCGCGCAGCGCGCGGATCGTGCGGTTACGCGCGCCTTGCGGCAGGTCGCCGTGGAGAGCGGCCGATTCGAAACCGGCGTCGGCCAGACGGCCGGCCAATTGGTCGGCGTCCATCTTGGTTGCCGTGAAGACGATAGCCTGATCGAGGCCGGCGTCGCGCAGCAGATGGTCGAGCAGACGATCCTTGTGATCGCGGTCGTCCACGTAGTGAACGGTTTGCGCGATGTTGGTGCGCTGTTCGAGGCGCTGAACGATCTCGATACGCTCCGGATCCTTCAGCAGACGGCCGGTCAGCGAACCGATCTTGCCGTCGAGCGTGGCCGAGAACAGCATCGTTTGACGCGTAGCCGGCGTGGCCGCGACGATCGTTTCGATGTCTTCGATGAAGCCCATGTCGAGCATGCGGTCGGCTTCGTCGAGCACGAGGATCTGCAGTTGCGACAGATCGATACGGCCGCGTTCCAGGTGGTCGATCAGACGGCCCGGCGTGGCGACCAGGATTTCCGGGTTTTTCGCCAGCAGCATCAGCTGTTGGCCGTAAGCGACGCCGCCCAGAATGCTGACGGTGCGCAGACGCTTGAGGTGCTTGCCGTATGTGGCGGCGGCGGTGGTGACCTGCATCGCCAGTTCGCGGGTCGGCGTCAGAACCAGCATGGTCGGACGGGCAACCGGTTGCGGACGGCGCGTGCGGGCGCCGTCCGCCGGACGCGGTTCGCGCGGCTGGCTGGCTTGCGCCTTTTGCAGTTGCGAGAAACGTTCGATGGCGGGCAGCATGAACGCGGCGGTCTTGCCCGAACCGGTCGGGCTCGAGACCATCAGGTCGCGGCCGGCGATGGCGGCCGGGATTGCGCGTTGCTGAACCGGCGTCGGGTTCTGATAGCCAGCGGCGGTCAGCGCGGAGACGACGTCCGCGGACAGACCGAGCGACGCGAACGTCGGGCCGGTGGGCTCAGCGGCGACGGTTTCCGGAGCGGCAGCAGCGGCTGCGGCTTGCGCGGGTGCGTCGGCGAGACCGAGGGCTTGATCGGCGATGGCGTTCAACGGGCTGCTGGGGGTATTGCTCGAAGTCATGTGAATCCTTAAAACACAGGGAATTAAAACGTCGGCGCCAATCGGCATACCCAAGTCGTCGGATTCAGCGAGCAAAGAAGCAGCGAGCAAATCGAAAAACGGGGGCAGCTCGCAGCAATGAAGGCGAGCTTTTCGTTAGAAGCTGTATCGGATGCGACATGCCAACACGGCGTGCCGCCAGCCTGGGACATGATCGCCCGTAGGGGGCTAGGCAGGAGGGGACAGGTTCTAAACTGGATTGGAGCTAAACGCTACGAGGCGCTGCGCCGCAAAGGCCGCTAGAGGAAAGCCGGGCAAAGCAGTGAAGCGCAGGCGGCATTGTATCGGGTTTTGTTGCACTGCGCCACTGTTGGGACGTTTCTTACTGAAAAAGTTTGTTCCGGCTGCTAGCGGGCTGCCGATTGGCCGGCGGATTTGCCTGCCGCAGCGGCCCGATCACAACGTCGTTCCGTCGATGCGGCCGGCTCAGGCCGACGCGCCGCTTTTGAGCGATTCGACGAGTTCGACGTATTGCTGCTTCGCGGCGTCCTGGTCGGTGCCCTTGAGCGCCGCCCAGGCGTCGTACTTGTATTTGCCGACGATATCGGTAAAGCCCGGTTTGTCGCCGTGGACGTCGCCTTCGGCGGCCTGCTTGAAGAGCGCGTACAGACGCAGCAGGGTGAGATTGCCCGGACGCTCCGGCAGTTGCTTGACATCTTCCTGGGCTTGGGTGAATTGCGCGTTGATGTCGGTCATTGTCGTTTTGCCTCCGGGCGGGGTCGGGATAGGGTGAGCTGATGATCATAACAACTGGATGCCGCCGCGGGGCCGAGGGCTCACTCCAAACACCGGCCGATGCCCGGCGCGCGTAGCCGTCCCAAAACCGCATCCGCGCGCGCGGTGCCGATTACAATACGGTCCATGACTCAAACTGTGCTCCTTGCCCTCGATACCTCGACCGAATTCTGCTCGGTGGCGCTGCTATCGGCCGCCGTCGGCGCGCCGGGCCAATCGTCCGCGCAACCTCATATCTGGTCGCGCCACGAGCAAACCGGCGCGGTCTCGAGCACGCGCCTGCTCCCCGCCATCCGCGAACTGTTCGACGAAGCCGGCCTCAAGTTGGCGGATTGCCACGCCATTGCGTTCGGCTCCGGTCCCGGCTCGTTCACGGGCTTGCGCACCGCGACCGGCGTCGCGCAAGGTCTCGCATTCGGCCTGAATCTGCCGGTCGTGCCGGTCAGCACGCTGCTGGCCTGCGCGGAGAGCGCCAGGCTGCGCGATCCGTCGGCGACGCGCGTGCTGGCCGCGCTCGACGCCCGCATGGACGAAATCTATTGGGCCGACTACGCGTGGGACGACGCGCAAGGCGAATGGCGCACGCTTCAGACGGCTTCACTAGATACGCCGGACCGGCTCGTCTTGCCCGACGTCCCTTTCACGTTGGCAGGCAATGCCGCGGCAGCCTTCGGCGCGCGGCTGCCCGCCGTCGCCGCCGCGCGAACCGTCGATGGCGAAGCGTTGCCGCATGCCGTGCCCCTGGCGCACGCGGCGCTGCGCGCGTTGCGCGCCGGCCGCACGGTGCCCGCGGATCAGGCGGCGCCGGAATACGTGCGCGACAAGGTCGCGCAGACCACGGCGGAGCGCGTCGCCGACAAAACGGCCAGGGTGGAGCAAGCCGCGAGGCTCGCGCATGAGGCGCAGCAGGGCGAGGGCGGACAATGAGCGGCGTGTTGCTGGCGGACCGCTATATGTCGCCGATGACCGAAGGCGATCTGGACGAGGTCGCCGCCATCGAAAAGATGGCTTATGAATTCCCCTGGAGCCGCGGCAATTTCGGCGACTCGCTGCGCAACGGCTATTTCGGCGTCTGTCTGCGGCACGTCACGGGCACGCTGATCGGCTATTGCGTGCTGATGCCGGTGGTCGATGAAATGCATCTGCTCAATTTGTGCGTGACGCCCGCCGCGCAGGGCGTCGGCGAGCGGTGCGCATTACGCGCGCCGAGAAACTCGAGGGCCTGCTGCTCGAAGTGCGGCCGTCGAATCATCGGGCGATCCGGCTCTACGAACGCTTCGGCTTTGCGTCGATCGGCCGGCGCAAGAACTATTATCCGGCGCGGCATCGCAGCCGGGAGGACGCCATCGTGATGCGTTACTCGTTTGCCACGGAGGGCGCAGATGGCGCTGCATGAATCGGTACTGGAAGAGTTGGGGCTTGCGCCGCTGTGGGTGCGGCGTGGGATGGCGGCGGCGCAGGAACCGGTCGCTGATGCCGGCGTCGAGCCGGGCGCCGCGGCGTTAGCGGATCAGGGCGCGCGTCGTGACGATGCGCGCATGGCGGCGCGCGAGCCGGCTTCGGTTGCGCCCGAGCAGGACGGCGGGCAGCCCGCACGCGCACAGGACGTTCAGCGGCCCGCGATGCGCGCGAGCGAGGCCCGGCCCGCTGGGTCCGGGCAAGCAGAGGCCGAGCGCCGCGCACCACCCGCCGAAATGCGTCAGCCGCAATCATCGCAGCAGCCCCGTACTTCCGAGCCGCCGCAATTCAACGCGCCGCCCGACGACGATTTCGCGTGGTTCGACGACCTCCCCACCGACGCACCTGCCGACGCCCACGCCTCCGCCGAAGCACGCCGCGAAATCCCCGAGCCGCCGGCGGTCCCCACGCTCGACTGGGACGCGCTGAGCGAGCGCGTCGCCGGCTGTCAACGCTGCCGGTTGTGCGAGAAGCGCACGAACACCGTATTCGGCGTGGGCGATCGCAACGCCGACTGGATGCTGATCGGCGAAGCCCCTGGCGAAAACGAGGACCGCCTGGGCGAGCCGTTCGTCGGCCAGGCCGGCAAGCTGCTCGACAACATGCTGCGATCGCTCATGCTCGCGCGCGACGCCAACGTCTATATCGCGAACGTGATCAAGTGCCGCCCGCCTGGCAACCGCAACCCCGAGCCCGACGAAGTCGCGCGTTGCGAGCCGTATCTGCAACGCCAGGTGGCGCTGGTCAAGCCGAAGCTGATCGTCGCGCTGGGCCGCTTTGCCGCGCAAAGTCTGCTGAAGACCGACGCGAGCATTTCTTCGCTGCGCGGCCGCGTGCATGAATACGAGGGCGTGCCGGTCATCGTCACCTATCACCCGGCGTATCTGCTGCGCAGCCTGCCCGACAAGGCGAAGGCGTGGGCCGACCTGTGCCTCGCGCGCGACACGTGGCGCGCGGCCGGCGGCGCGCCGTCGAACGCGGCAAAGTGATGACCGCGGATGGGCCGACGGCGGGCCTCGGCGCCGCGCCCGGCGCCTACGCCGCACTGCTCGACGCGTTGCGCGATCCGGCGGTGCGCGATCTCGCGTGGCTGCTGCTGAGCGCCGATTTGTTGCGTCCGCAACCGCCCGTGGGCGTGCTCGCGAGACCCTTCGACACGCCGCGGGAAGCAGCCGCCACCATCGACTGGCTGCGCGCGGTCGACGCCGCGCCGGACCCGTTGCATCGCGATCTCGCGGCGACGCGCATCACGCGTCTTGGCCGCTACGCCGAACGACTGCTCGCGTGGTTTTTGCAGCATGGACCGGCGGCGCGGCTGGTCGCGGCGAGTGTGCCGCTGCGGCGCGCGGGCGTCACGCTCGGCGAATGTGATTTCCTCGTGCAGACGCAGCAGGGCGCGCGGCTGCATTGGGAATTGGCGGTGAAGTGCTATCTGCATGCCGGCGAAGGCCGCGCGCGCCTCGCGGACTACGTCGGCCCGAATCTCAAGGACCGCTTCGATCTGAAGCTGGCGCACGTGCTCAATCATCAGTTGCCGTTGAGCGCGCGCGAAGAGTTCGCGTCGGTCGGCCATCAGGGGCCATGGGCGCCGCGCATGTTCATCAAAGGCTGGCTGTTTTACCGGCATGGCGAAACGCCGGCCGATCCCGTCGAACTCGATCCGGCGCATGGACGCGGCTGGTGGGTGACACGCGGCGACTGGCCTGCTTTCGCGGCCGCGCATGCGCAAAGCTGGCGCGTGCTGCCGCGGCTCGAATGGCTCGCGCCGCGGCGTCATGAGCGTAACGAGACGAACGAGGCGCAGTCCGCGGGCATTGCTTTCGTCGACGCCGAATCACTCGCCGCACAAATTTCGCATCAGCATGGACCGACGATGGTCGCGGCGTTCGCCGCGGACGGCGCAGGCGCGTTGATCGAACGCTCGCGCGGTTTCATCGTGCCGGACGAGTGGCCGGAGCAGGCGCGGAACTACGCGCGGCAATAGCAATAACATCAGCAGCGGCGAGGCGCTCACGGCGCCGGTGCGCGCCGTGTCGCCTTTCGCGTTACCACCACCGATAAAAATGATGCACGGGCCCGACGCCGCTGCCGACGTCGAGCTGATTGCTCGCCTGCAACGCGCCGGTCAGATAAAGCTTGGCGTCAGCCACGGCGCTCGCCAGATCGCCGCGTTGCGGAATCAGTGCCGCGATCGCCGACGACAGCGTGCAGCCCGTGCCGTGCGTGTTCTTTACCGGCACGCGCGGACCGCCGAGCCGCAGCGTGCCGTTCTCCTCGACGAGCCAGTCGGGACTATCCACCGCGCTCAGATGACCGCCCTTCATCAGCACCGCGCGCGCGCCGAGCGCACGCAGCGCTTCGCCTTGCGCGACCATGCCGGCTTCATCGGTGGCGGGTTGCACGCCGAGCAAAGCGGCGGCTTCCGGCAGATTGGGCGTGAGCAGGTCGGCGAGCGGCAGCAGTTCGTCGCGCACCACCGCGACCGCGTCCGGCAGCAGCAACGCGTGATTGCTCTTCGAGATCATCACCGTGTCGAGCACGATGTGCTTCGGCTTGTGCCGCCGCAGCGCATCGGCGACCGCGCGCGCGATCGGGGCGTTCGCGAGCATGCCGATCTTCACGGCATCGATACGGATGTCGTCGAACACCGCGTCGAGCTGCGCGGTAATGAAACCGGGGTCCGGCGCGTGAATCGCCGTGACGCCGCGCGTGTTCTGCGCGGTGAGCGCGGTGATCACGCTCGCGCCATAGGCGCCGAGCGCCGAGAAAGCCTTCAGGTCGGCCTGGATGCCTGCGCCGCCGCCGGAATCGGAGCCGGCGATCGTCAGCACATTGGGAATCGGTTGAGTCATGGCAAAGCGGGGAAGGTGGAAGGCGCGGGCATGACGGGAGCGAGGCTCCCGCCGCGGGTCAGTGCTTGACTTCGCCGATCAGCGCGACGGAGTCGAACGCGCGCTGGTTCGCCTGGTGACGCCGCATCACGACCCACATCATCAGGCAGACGAAGGTGCCGAACAGCACGATCACCGCCGCGACCGGCACGTCGAGCCACACCAGCACCGCATACAGGCACAGCATGACGAGCACCGAGAGATTTTCGTTGAAGTTCTGCACGGCGATCGAATGGCCCGCCGACAGCAGCACGTGGCCGCGATGCTGCAGCAGCGCATTCATCGGCACGACGAAAAAGCCCGACAGGCCGCCGACGATCATCAGGAAGATATACGCGACGATCAGATAGCCCGGCACGTGCATGCGGCCGAAATACACCCCCCAATGCGCGGGGAACAGGTCGCGTGTATAGAACGCCATCAGCATCACGGCGACACCCATCATGATGCCGACCGGCAGCACCGAGAGCGACTTCTTCAACGGCACGCGCGAGGCCGCGAAGATCGCGCCGGCCGCCACGCCCACGGCCACCACCGCCTGAAGGACCGCCGCTTCCGAGAGCGACATGTTGAGCGACACCTCGGCCCACTTCAGCACGATGAATTGCAACGTCGCGCCCGCGCCCCAGAACAGCGTCGTCACGGCGAGCGAAATCTGGCCGAGCTTGTCGCGCCACAGTACGAGGAAACAGTCGGCGAAATCGGTGACGAGCTTGATCGGGCCGCGTTCCTGTTTCGGATAGCGCGCGCCGGTGTCGGGAATGCGCAGATTGAACAGCGCGGCGATCACGTAGATCGCCATGATCACCAGCATCGCTGCTTCGGCGGGCGTGTTGACGGTGGGAATGTGGTGCCTGAGGATGGGCGCCGCGATGTGCGGGCTGATCAGCGCACCGCCGAGCACGGTGCCGAGAATGATCGAGCCGACCGTGGTGCCTTCGATCCAGCCGTTCGCGGCGACCAGCCGGTCAGGCGGCAGCAGTTCGGTGAGAATGCCGTATTTGGCCGGCGAGTAGGCTGCGGCGCCGAAGCCGACAATGCCGTAGGCAAGTAACGGATGGGCGCCCACCAGCATCGTGAGGCAACCGACTACCTTGATGGTATTGGTGATGAACATCACGCGCCCTTTCGGACGGGAGTCCGCGAACGCGCCCACGAAGGCGGCCAGAACGACGTACGACAGCACAAAGAACAGCTTGAGCAGCGGCGTCATCCAGTTCGGAGCGTGAAGATCTTTCAGCAGTGCGATAGCAGCGATCAGAAGCGCATTGTCGGCCAGCGACGAAAAAAACTGCGCGGCCATGATGGTGTAAAAACCTTTTTTCATCTGATGCGATGCTGTCCTCGCTGCGGTCTGTCCGCCCCGGCCGCGTGCAAGGCGTCCAGGCTTATGCCGTTCGAAATGGGTTGTGCGCACGGCTTTATATCATGAAAATAGATGGATTCGGACTAGCAGAATCCTTGATCGCACCGCCCAGCGGCTGCCGAGCGCTGAAAACGCCCTGTAAGCCGCTGATTCGCAAGCGTCTTTACCAAAATATCCCATGCCGCGCCCCCTCTCAGCCACGATTCATACCTCCGCACTCGCCAATAATCTCGCCGTCGCCCGGCGCTACGCGCCAAAATCCAAAATCTGGGCCGTCGTGAAGGCGAACGCTTACGGGCACGGCCTCGCACGCGCTTTTCCGGGCCTGCGCGCAACCGACGGCTTTGGGTTGCTGGACCTCGAAGAAGCCGTGAAGTTGCGTGAATTGGGCTGGGCCGGCCCAATTTTGTTGCTCGAAGGCTTTTTTCGTCCGACCGATATCGATGTGATCGACCGCTACAGCCTGACCACGGCGCTGCACTCGGACGAACAGCTGCGCATGCTCGAAATGGCGCGCCTGTCCAAGCCCGTCAACATTCAGTTGAAAATGAACAGCGGCATGAACCGCCTCGGTTACACGCCGGAAAAATTCCGCGCCGCATGGGAGCGCGCTCGCGCCTGCCAGGGCGTCGGCCAGATCACGTTGATGACCCACTTCTCGGACGCCGACGGCGAACGCGGCGTCGCTCATCAGCTGGAAGTGTTCGAGCGCGGCGCGCAAGGCATTGCCGGCGCGCGCAGCCTCGCCAATTCGGCGGCCACGCTGTGGCATCCCGAGACGCACTTCGACTGGGTGCGTCCGGGCATCATCCTGTACGGCGCGTCGCCCTCGGGCGTGACGGCCGCGATCGCAGGCACCGGGCTGCAGCCGGCCATGACGCTCGCCTCGGAATTGATCGCCGTGCAAACGGTCAGCGAAGGTCAAGCGGTCGGCTACGGCTCGCTGTTCAAGGCGCGCGGACCGATGCGCATCGGCGTGGTGGCCTGCGGCTACGCGGACGGCTATCCGCGCATCGCGCCGGAAGGCACGCCGGTGATTGTCGACGGCGTGCGCACGCGGGTCGTCGGGCGCGTTTCGATGGACATGCTCACGGTCGACCTGACGCCGATCCCAACCGCCAACGTCGGCTCGCGTGTCGAGTTGTGGGGCACCTCGCTGCCGATCGACGACGTCGCGCAGGCGTGCGGCACGATCGGCTACGAGCTGATGTGCGCGGTGGCGCCGCGCGTGCCGGTGCGGGCCGAGTAGGCGAGTTCGGTACTTCGGCATTTCGGTACTGACGAGGCATGAGACGGCCGCCAATGGCGGTCTTCGTATCCCGGCTCGGTGGCCGCCCCGGTTGCCGACCCGACCCGCTGAGCCCTCCTCACCGAACCAACCAATCCTAAGAACAGCAACACAGGCAATCGCGCGTGGCTAAACAGAAGACGTTGTATATCTGTAGTGAATGCGGCGGGCAATCGCCGAAATGGGCCGGCCAGTGCCCGTCATGCAATGCATGGAACACGCTGGTGGAGTCGGTGGCGGAAGCGCCGTCCACGCACCGTTTCCAGTCGCTCGCGAAGAGCGCGCCGGTGCGGCGTCTTGCCGACATCGACGCGTCCGACGTGCCGCGCTTTTCCACTGGCGTGAGCGAGTTCGACCGCGTGCTGGGCGGCGGTCTGGTGCCGGGCGGCGTGGTGCTGATCGGCGGCGATCCGGGCATCGGCAAATCGACGCTGCTGCTGCAATCGCTTGCGGAGATCGCGGCGGACAAACGCGCGCTCTATATCAGCGGCGAAGAATCGGCCGCGCAGATCGCGCTGCGCGCGCAGCGGCTTTCCTTGCTGGAGCCGGGCTCGAAGGCGAGCGAACTGCAACTGCTCGCGGAAATTCAGCTCGAAAAAATCCAGGCGACGATCGCTGAACAGCGGCCCGACGTCGCGGTGATCGACTCGATCCAGACCGTCTATTCCGACGCGCTGACCTCCGCGCCCGGCTCGGTCGCGCAGGTTCGGGAATGCGCGGCGCAGTTGACGCGTATCGCCAAGCAGTCGGGCACCACCATCATCATGGTCGGCCACGTGACGAAGGAAGGCGCGTTGGCGGGGCCGCGCGTGCTCGAGCATATCGTCGACACGGTGTTGTACTTCGAGGGCGACACGCATTCGTCGTACCGCCTGGTGCGCGCGATCAAGAACCGCTTCGGCGCGGTCAACGAACTCGGCGTGTTCGCAATGACCGAGCGCGGTTTGCGCGGCGTCGCCAATCCGTCGGCGCTGTTCCTGTCGCAGCACGAGCAATCGGTGCCGGGTTCGTGCGTGCTGGTGACGCAAGAGGGCACGCGGCCGCTGCTGGTCGAGGTGCAGGCGCTGGTGGATTCGGCCAACGCGCCGAATCCGCGGCGGCTCGCGGTGGGCCTCGAGCAGAACCGGCTCGCGATGCTGCTGGCCGTTCTGCATCGGCACGCCGGCATTGCCTGTTTCGATCAGGACGTGTTCCTCAACGCGGTGGGTGGCGTGAAGATCACCGAGCCCGCCGCCGACCTGGCCGTGCTGCTCGCGATCCATTCGTCGATGCGCAACAAGCCGCTGCCCAAGGGGCTGGTCGTATTCGGGGAAGTGGGCCTTGCCGGCGAGATCCGGCCATCGCCGCGCGGTCAGGAGCGTCTGAAGGAAGCCGCGAAACTGGGCTTCTCCGTCGCGGTGATTCCGAAGGCGAATGCGCCGAAGCAGCCGATAGAAGGCTTACAGGTTGTTGCGGTCGAGCGGATCGAACAGGCTATCGACCGGGTCCGCACGCTTGAATAGATGGGACGTCGGCGTGCGTGCGCGCCGGCCGTTTGGTAATGCGCGGTAAATATCTCCATATTGGCTGTAACCCATCGGACATTCCTTTTTCCTAAGCTGCGGGGATATTGCATCCCTTCTGATGCCTGAAAAAGGATCGCGCCTTGAAACAGTCCTATGAAACCGTGGCCGAGCGGCCGATGCAGGTGCGCGGCTGCCGCGTCTCCGCGCCTATTCGCCAGCCTTGGGGCGGCGCTTGCCGGATTGTCGAATGGATCGATACGACGGGGCAGATTTCACGGCGGGTGGTCGCTGAGCACGCAACGGCCGACGAGGTGCGCGCCACGATCAACTGCCACGTGGAGGGCCGCAAGCATCTGCTGTACGACGATGAAAAGACGCCTCGTCAGACCTTGCCGCGGCAGACGGCGGCACGGCGTTGATGGTTGGGGCGGCAGGGGCGTTCAACCCGTTCAACCGATAAGCCGATCGTCGTCTTCCGCTTCGTTTGCGCCGCCGCTCGCCGCCGGGAAGGCTTGCGGATTGAACAGCGGGTGCCGCGCGGCTTCCGCCGGCGTCAGCACCGGCGAGACGCAGCAGTCGAGCGGTTCCAGCAACACAACCCATTCCTCCAACGCACGCTTGCCGATCACCTCGGCGAGTTCCTGCGTCAGCGCGGCGGCGTCCGGGCCGCCGATCGCCTGGCCGAGGCTCCAGTGGCGCGTCGCCCATTCGGGCCGGTCGAGCGCCATGCACAGCGTTTCCCAGAACTTGAGTTCGAGCGCGCCGACCGCGAGCCAGCGGTTATCGAGCGTGCGGTACAGGTTATAGCAGGGCACGCCCCCGTTCAGCAGACCGGCGCCCGCAGCCGGCGCGGCACCTTCATTGGCGAGCCCGACCTGCGCGACGACGTTGTGCGCATGCGTGACGTGCGTCATCGATACGTCGACGAAGCGGCCTTCGCCGCCGCGCGACACGTGCCATAACGCGGCGAGAATCTGCGTGACCGCGCTCAACGCGCCGCCGAGCAGATCCGCGATCTGGAAATTCGGCAGGATCGGCGTGCCGTCGCGGCTCGCCAACTGATCGAGCACGCCCGCATAGCCGATGTAGTTCAGATCGTGGCCGGGGTGCTCGACAAACGGACCGTTCGCGCCGTACCCGCTGATCGCGCAGTAGACAAGCCGGGGATTGGCCGCGCGCAGTGTTTCGTAGCCAACGCCGAGGCGTTCCATCACGCCGGGCCGAAAACTCTCGATCAGCACGTCGGCTTCGGCGGCGAGCGCGCGCAACACGTTGCGTCCCGCTTCCGATTTGAGGTCCAGGCGTGTTTCGCGCTTGCCGCGATTCACCAGCCGGTAAAACGCGCCGGGCCGTCCGGCCACGCGGTCGCTCGACGACTGCATCATCGCGCGGGTAGGATCTCCCGCGCCGGGCGCTTCGATCTTCAGCACGTCGGCGCCGAGTTCGGCAAGCCGCAACCCGGCGACCGGACCCGGCAACAGGCGCGTCAGGTCGAGCACGCGCAACCCTTGCAGCGCGGGCGGCGCCGGCATGGACGATGCCCCGGATGATGTCGCAGATGACAAAGCCAACCTCCCATCAATGCCGGTGCGGACCGCAAACAGCGTGCCGCTATCCGATCTGTTCGAGTTCCTCGTGAATCTCGAGCCATTCGGCTTCGAGCACTTCGAGGCGCGCGTTCACATCCGCCTGACGGCGGATCGCCTCCGTCAATTTGCTTTTCTGCTCGGGCTCATAACTCGCGGGATCGACGACGAACGTATCGAGCGTCGCCTTCTCCGCGTTGAGCGCGTCCATTTCCTTTTCGATCTTCGTGATGCGGCTTTGCAGCGGCTTTTTCAGATGCGCGAGCTTCTGGCGCGTTTCCGCTTCGAGGCGGCGCTGCTCCTTGCGGTTCACGCCGTTGTCCGCGCCGCTGTCCGCACCGTTCGGCGCCGTGCCCGCCTTGAGCGCCGCGCGCTGTTCGGCGGCATGTTGCAGCAGCCAGTCGCGGTAATCGTCGAGATCGCCGTCGAATTCCTGCAGGCGGTGCTTCGCGACCAGCATGAATTGATCGGTGGTGGCGCGCAGCAGATGCCGGTCGTGCGACACCAGAATCAACGTGCCTTCGAACTGCGCGAGCGCCATGGTGAGCGCGTGGCGCGTTTCGAGATCCAGGTGGTTGGTCGGCTCGTCGAGCAGCAGCAGGTTCGGCTTTTGCCAGATGATCAGCGCCAGCGCGAGACGCGCCTTTTCGCCGCCGGAGAAAGGCGCGATCTTCGAGGTCGCCATTTCGCCGGAAAAGTTGAAGCTGCCGAGGAAATCGCGCAATTCCTGTTCGCGTGTATCGGGCGCGAGGCGTGCGAGGTGCTGCAACGGCGTGTCGTCCGGGCGCAGCGTTTCGAGCTGATGCTGCGCGAAGTAGCCGATGCGCAGCCCCTTGCCTTCGCGCACATGGCCGCCGAGCGCTTCGAGCGTGCCGGCGAGCGTCTTGATCAACGTCGATTTGCCTTGGCCGTTCGCGCCGAGCAGGCCGATGCGCTGGCCGTTCTGGATCGACAGCATCACATGATCGACGATCGGAATCTCGACCCCGTCGCTGCCTTCCGTGCGATAGCCGCAGCGCACGTCTTCCATCACCATCATCGGATTCGGCGCGGAATCGGGCGTGCGGAATTCGAACGTGAACGGCGAGGACGCATGCGCGGGCGCGATCAGCTCCATCTTTTCCAGCGCCTTCACGCGGCTTTGCGCCTGGCGCGCCTTGGTCGCCTGCGCCTTGAAGCGGTTGATGTAGCTCTGCAGATGCTCGACCGTGCGCTGCTGCTTTTCATACGCGCTCTGCTGCAAAGCGATCTGCTGCGCGCGCAGCACTTCGAATTGCGAGTAATTGCCGCCGTAGCGCTTGATCTGCTGATGCTCCAGATGCAGCGTGACGTTGCAGACCGAATCGAGAAACTCGCGGTCGTGCGAGATCACGATGAGCGTGCCGGGATAACGGTGCAGCCAGTCTTCGAGCCAGATGATCGCGTCGAGATCCAGGTGGTTGGTCGGTTCGTCGAGCAGCAGCAGGTCAGAACGGCACATTAGCGCTTGCGCCAGATTCAGCCGCATGCGCCAGCCGCCCGAGAAGCTGCTGACCGGCTCGCGAGTCTGTTCGAGCGTGAAGCCAAGGCCGAGCAGCAAGGCTTCGGCGCGCGCGGGCGCGGTATAGCCGTCGGCGTCCGCGAACGCGGCGTGCGCTTCGCCCTCCGCTGCGCCGTCATGGGCGGCCGAGGCCTCGGCAATGCATGCTTCGATCGCGCGCAACGCGGCGTCGCCGTCGAGCGTGTAGTCGAGAGCGGTCTTGTCCGCGGCGGGCGTTTCCTGCGCGACGTGGGCGATCTGCCACGTGGGCGGGATCGAAAAATCGCCGCCGTCAGCATGCAGTTCGCCGAGCAGCACGGCAAACAGCGTCGACTTGCCCGCGCCGTTCGCCCCCACCAGACCGGCTTTTTCGCCGGGATTGAGAGAGAACGTGGTGTTATCGAAGAGCGGCTTGGTGCCGCGCGCGAGGCTGAACTGGTTAAAGCGGATCACGAAGAGGCCGGCTGAAGAAAAACGCTATTTTAGACTGCCGGGGCTGACACCGGGCGCTCAGGCGGCATCGGCCATTCGGCCGACTGTATCGGCGCGGCTTTTGGCATAGACTGACGGCTTTCAGCAGGGGAGAGCATATGACATCGATCTATTCGTTTTCGGCACGTACGCTAGGCGGCGAGGAAGTGAGTCTCGAGCGCTATGAAGGCAAGGTATTGCTGATCGTCAATACGGCGAGCGAATGCGGGTTCACGCCGCAGTACGCGAGCTTGCAGAAGCTGTATGACGGCTACGCGGCTCGCGGGCTTGCGGTGCTGGGTTTTCCGTGCAACCAGTTCGGCAAGCAGGAGCCGGGCGACGCCACGCAGATCGGCGCTTTCTGCGAAAAGAACTATGGCGTGACCTTCCCGATGTTCGACAAGGTCGACGTGAATGGCGCGAATGCGCATCCGCTGTTCCGTTATCTGACGGGCGAGGCGCCGGGCTTGCTGGGGCTCGAGGCGATCAAGTGGAATTTCACCAAGTTTCTGATCGGCCGTGACGGCGAGGTGGTCAAGCGCTATGCGCCATTGACCAAGCCCGAGGCGATCACCGAGGACATCGAAAAGCTGCTTTGAGTTGCCGGCAAGGGTGAGGGCGGCGGCGAGGGCAAGGCGGCTACAGGATCGGCGCAAACAGCCGCGCCACGTGCATCAGCACGCGCCGCAGCGCGCTCGCATGCCGGTACTCGTCGCGGTCGATTTCGAGCGATTCGGCGAAGTCCTTGAGCAGCATCGCTTCGACTTCTTCGGCAAAGCCGCGGTCCACGGTCAGCACCATGATCTCGAAGTTCAGCCGGAACGAGCGGTTGTCGAGATTGGCGCTGCCGATCGCGGCGGCCACGCTGTCGATCAGCACGACCTTCTGGTGCAGGAAGCCCGGCTGGTAGCGGAAGATCCGGATACCCGCGCGCAGCGAGTCGTACGCATACAGCTTCGAAGCCTCGAACACGACCACGTGATCGCGCCGGCACGGAATCATGATACGCACATCCACGCCGCGCAGCGCGGCAAGCCGCAACGCCGCGAACACGGCTTCGTCAGGTACGAGGTAGGGCGTGGTGATCCAGATCCGTTCGCGCGCCGCGTTGATCGCCTCGACGAAAAAGAGCGAGCAGGTCTCCTGTTTGTCGGCCGGGCCGCTCGGCACCACGAGGCAGTGCATGCCTTGGCCGACCGGGCGATCCTCGGCTGCCCGCGCGGGGGGCATGTCGAACACGGGCAATTGCTGGGTCGCCCAGTGCCAGTCTTCGGTGAACACGAACTGGATGCTCGCAACCGCGGGGCCGCGCACTTCGATATGCGTGTCGCGCCACGGCGAGAGCGGCGGCTTGCTGCCGAGATATTCGACGCCCACGTTATGACCGCCGACAAACGCGCGCTCACCGTCCACCGAAACGATCTTGCGGTGATTGCGGAAGTTCAGTTGCAGACGGTTCACGAAACGGCGATTGGTCGCGAACGGATGCGTTTCCACGCCGCCCGCGTTCAGCGCCGCCACGTAGCGGTGAGGCAGATCGAAGCTGCCGATGCTGTCGTACAGGAAGTAGACGCGCACGCCTTGCTTTGCTTTCGCGATCAGCGCGTCCTTGAACATCTCGCCGAGCGCATCGGCGCGCACGATGAAGAACTGCACGATCACGTAGTGACGCGCGTTTTCGATCGCGTCGAAGATGGCCTCGAACGTCGCTGTACCGTTCACCAGCGTGCGCACGGAGTTGCCCGGCAGAAACGGCATGCCGCCGAGCCGCGTGAGCGAATGCACGAGCCTCGCACCGAGCGCCTGCATAGGCAGTCCCGTGGACGAATCCTGCGTGTGCCATTCCGGCGGGTGCGCGCGCGTGCGCAGCAATTCGTTTTCGACGCGGCGCGCGTCCGCATAGCCGGCGAACTTGCTGCGGCCGAGGAACAGGTAGGGCACCAGCGTCAGATAAGGCATCGCGACCAGCGACACGGCCCACGCGATCGCGCCTTGCGACGTGCGGGTATTCAGAATTGCGTGGCACGCCGCGACTACACCCAGGATGTGAGCAAGGGCGACCAGCGGGCCAACGTGAAGCAGGTCGAATTGCATAGGCAGGCGAAGGGTTGGTAAAGCGCCGTCCGAATCGCTCCCGGAAGTGTACCCAGACGCGCCGCGCGGCAAGCAACAACCGTAACTGCCTGCCGCGCCCAGCTCGCAGTAAAGCGAGAAACCGGCGAGAAACCGGCGAGAAACCGGCGAGAAACCGTCACACCGGCAGATCGGCGGCCTGAATCAGGAACACGTTGTCGTCGCCGGCGCTGGTCGAAAGCCACACAAGGTCGAGGCCGCCGAATGCCGCTTCGACGTTCCGGCGTTCGTTGCCGATCTCGATCACCAGCACGCCGTCTTCGGTCAGCCAGTTGCGCGCGTCGGCGATGATCCGGCGCTCGATATCCATGCCGTCGGCGCCGCCGGCGAGGGCCATGTCCGGCTCGTGCTTGTATTCGGCGGGCAGTTCCTGCATCGACGCCGCGTTCACGTACGGCGGGTTGCTGATGATCACGTCGTAGCGGCGCTCGGCGAGCGGCGCGTACAGATCGCCTTCAAAGAGCGCGATGCGGTCGTCGAGCTTGTAGTCGTCGACGTTGCGCGCAGCGACTTCCAGTGCGGGCGCCGACAGATCGACCGCGTCGATATCCGCGTTCGGGAAGGCATGCGCCGCGAGAATCGCGAGGCAGCCCGAGCCGGTGCACAACTCCAGCACGGCGCTTACCTGCTCGGGATCTTCAACGTACGGTTGCAGGCCGTCCTGCAGCAGCTCGCCGATGAACGAGCGCGGCACGATCACGCGCTCATCCACGTGGAAGCGACAGCCGTGCATCCACGCTTCCTGCGTGATGTACGCCGCCGGCACGCGTTCGGCGGCGCGGCGCTCGATCACGTTCAGCACGGCGTCGATTTCGGCCGCGCTCAAACGCGCGTCGAGAAACGGATCCAGCAGATCGAGCGGCAGATGCAGCGTATGCAGAATCAGATAGGCGGCTTCGTCGTAAGCGTTGGCCGAACCGTGGCCGAACGACAGTTCGGCCTGATTGAAGCGCGACACCGCGAAACGCAGCAGGTCGCGGACGGTGGAAAACGGAAGCGTCATCGCAATTAGTCCTTGTTCAGGCGATCAGTTGTTCGAGCACGCGGCGGTACACGTTCTTCAGCGGCTCGATGTGCGCGACTTCGATATGTTCGTCGATCTTGTGGATGCTGGCGTTCAGCGGGCCGAATTCGACCACCTGTTCGCAGATGCGCGCGATGAAGCGGCCGTCGGACGTGCCGCCGGTCGTCGACAGTTCGGTGCTCACGCCGGTTTCGTCCTTGATCGCCTTGGCGAGCGCGTTCGACAACTCGCCGCGCGGCGTGAGGAACGGCAGGCCGCTCACGGTCCATTGCAGATCGTATTCGAGCCCGTGCTTGTCGAGAATCGCATGCACGCGCGCCTGCAGGCCTTCCACCGTGCTGGCCGTCGAGAAGCGGAAGTTGAACATCACGTCCGCGTGGCCCGCGATCACGTTGGTCGCGCCGGTGCCGCTGTGAATGTTCGACACTTGCCACGTGGTGGGCGGGAAGTATTCGTTGCCGTCGTCCCAGCGTTCGGCGACCAGTTCCGCGAGCGCCGGCGCGAGCAGATGCACGGGGTTTTTCGCCAGATGCGGATAGGCGATGTGGCCTTGCACGCCTTTGACGATCAGCTTGCCCGACATCGAGCCGCGCCGGCCGTTCTTCACCATGTCGCCGAACCGCGCACTCGAAGTCGGCTCGCCGACGATGCAGTAGTCCATGCGTTCGCCGCGCGCCTGCAACGCCTCGACGACCTTGACGGTGCCGTCGGTGGCGGGGCCTTCTTCGTCGCTCGTGATCAGGAACGCGATCGAGCCGCGATGCGCCGGGTGCGCCGCGACGAATTCCTCGCTCGCCACCACGAAGCCGGCAATCGACGTTTTCATGTCCGCCGCGCCGCGGCCGTACAGCTTGCCGTCGCGATGGGTGGGCTCGAACGGCGCCGAGC
>WNGR01002210.1_pt1 | contig 39575 bp, 32 predicted proteins | sample 5407581 | NCBI WGS metagenome assembly WNGR01 (sample SAMN13153383, study PRJNA577476) | soil metagenome | isolation source: 80 cm soil or saprolite under Garry oak tree replicate 2 | place: USA:California | collected 2016-06-15 | reverse complement strand
TTCGGTGCAACAGGAGTGCAGCCGGGGCAATAGCCGTGTATCCCGCACACGCTACAGAATTTTACCTGAGACATGCCCGCAGGTGTCCAGCTATGCCCAAATAGGAAACAATCCTGGACAATAAGCGGAATACCGGCGAGTCCTCTATTCGCTGGGGTCGTGCGTTTCGTCGGTTGGGGGTCTCTCTCTTCTCCCCACAAATCTTGCATGAGTCTGCCTTTCTTGACGCTTGGGTTCTCACGTGCCAAAATGGCAGAAGAGAACCCGGCTGCCTAAAATCCATGGGTGTTTGCGGCTCTCGCTTTCAAGGCTCTGTCGTCTTCCACACGGCAGAGTCAATTTGTTATCAGCTACTTTCTGGAAGCTGTTATTCATCTATACCCACTAAAGAGAAGTATACATAACTTATAGTAATTTATGCAACCCTTTTGGAGTTAAAATTAACCATAGAGAAGTATACGCCTTCATTGACGCTTTACCTCACCGATGCTAGAATATGACGAACTAAGCATAGGAGCAGAGCCGATGCAAGATGATGAAATGCTGACGGTTGAAGAAGTTGCAAAAATGTTAAAAGTTCATGTTAAAACCGTCCGACATTGGATTAAAACAGGCGAGCTTAAAGCTATGGACATTGGCAGAGGCTATAGAATAAGCAGGTCAGACCTGCAAGAATTCATTGAGAACCGAAAAAAACGAGGTGATACCTACTAACAAAGAGAAAGTGTTGTATCTGCATTATCTCGGTCAGTCGCTTGTTGACACCGATTTATTTGTGATTATGTATCACCATTAAGAAAACGCTCTTGCCTCCATCTGTTCAAAGGCAAAGCGCAGTGAAGGTGGAATGGGATGAGGCCTGCCAGTGAGATAATTGCACCACACCAGGGTTGTCTTGCCAGTCGCAAAGATACTCTCAGGCTCGTTCACGTCGCGTATCTGGTGTTCCATAATAAAGCTCGTGCGCCCGACTCGGACGACTCGTACCCCAACCTCGACGGTATCAGAACGCACCAAAGGCAACAGATAGGTACAGGTAACTTCTTTGATGAGCACACCATAATGATGCCCATCGGGGCGTGTCTGAATGCGCGGATTGTGCGGGGGGTGGGAAACAATACTTTCTGCCTCTTGATGTTCCTCGCTAGAAGGCCACTGCTCCAACCACAGATGGAGTTGGTTAAAATAGTGGAATCGTGCTTCCTATTATTCACATGGGCAAGGGGATCAAGGTCGCGAAAGCGAATTTGTACGGGACACCAGTCAGAGAATTCCTCACTCATTATTTCACCATCCTTTCTCCGTATTGTTCACATGCGCCAGGGGATCAAGATCACGGAAGCGGATTTGCACCGGATACAAGTAAGGAAAATCTTCACTCATAGAGTTATTGCTCTTTCCTTTTTTCTACACGCTCTCCTTACTCTAGATAGTAACAGAACAGGCTTCCTCAAGACAATAGCTCTTCGGCTTTCCTCAGCATCTGCTATTTAAAAAGTCGTGCCTGCTCAGGATTCTCATTCTGCCAGGGTAGTGGCGGAAGCGAATAATGTGAACTGACGCGCCGGTAGAGTGCCTGGCAAATTTCGGGAGAATGAACTGCAAAAGGACAATGGCAGAAAACATAGATAGTCATGCCTTGCTGTAACCAGCGGGCCATATGCTGTGCCCAGAAGTCCAGCAGGGGTTCGTTCTCCTCCATACGGGGATGACCAATGTAGCGCACAAAGGCGATATCTGCGGTGGTGGATAGCTCAACCGGCAGGTCAGGCTTGCGCTCCCGAGCCTGGAGCACCTGTTTCTCTTCAGCAGTGCCAATGCGAATCGGCCGGCTATCCATGATTACCCGCGCAACATTGTAGCGTCGCAGGAGTGTGTTCAGTTCTGCTGAATGAGGCTCAGTGAAAAATTGCGGATGACGCACCTCGACCGCCAGTCGCAGTTCCTGTGGCCAGCAATCCAGGAAAGCATGCAATTGTGTTACTTGGGCTGGCGAAAAGCCAGGAGGAAGTTGCAGAAACATCGGCCCCAGGCGTTCGTCCAGCCTGCCCATCCTCTGCGTAAAGACTTCTATTTCTTTCTTGCGTGCATCCAGTGCAGCACTGTGGCTGATATCACGCGAAATTTTGGGGCAGAACCGGAAGTAAGGTGGAGTTTCCTGTTTCCAGCGCGCGACCGTCTCGGCAGACGGAGTGGCATAGAAGGTGGTATTGCCTTCCTTGCCTTCCACAGTGGTGAGACACTGGCTGTAGAGACGCAGAAAGTCACTTGAGGGTGTGCGCGGAGGGAAGAAATTGCCCACCCATTCTTTGTAGCCCCACATGGGGCAGCCGATGTAGAACACTACTCTGGTTTCCTTCCTGGTTCATTCGTAAGGTAACATTGCGAAAAGGATGTCGTGCGCTTCTATAAATTCTCCCTGACTTTTGTAAGCATAGTATACTTTCTTTTATCCTACCCCAAATTCGGAACCTTATCCCCCACACCCTCCGTATATCTTCTACAGAAGAGAGTTTTAGGTATAAGGAAATGTAGTGACTACTTGCGAAGATGATCTCATCAGGCGAGCTGCGTGTGGTGACCAGGAGGCTTTTCAGCAACTCTGGGAGAATCATCATGCCATTTCAATGGCCACTGCTCTACGACTGTGTCAGCAGCGGGCTCTTGCCGAAGAGATCACGCAGGGCGCTTTCCTGCTGGCATGGCGGGGCTTGCCTCGCTTCCATGAGGGAAGCCCGTTTCGTCCGTGGCTGATGCGGATTCTGTATCGCCATGCTCTGGATGTGATGGAAAAGCAGCGAACCTATTTGCACCCGCTTTCTTTAGATGAAGGTGTGGAGATAGAGAGTCAAGCTGGCTCTCCATGTTTTATGGATCCGCAAGAGCAGGTTGCACAGCGCGAAGAGGTGCGGCAGGCGCTGGCAAAGCTGAGCACTGACCAGCGAAAGGTCGTAGCATTGCGCTATGGTGCAGATCTGACTGAACTCGATATTGCCAATGTATTGGGTTGGCCTCTCGGGACGGTAAAATCGCGGCTGAACCGGGCGCGTGAACGGCTACGTACATTGTTGATGGATGAAGGGGGTGAGCTAGAATGACGAAAGAATGGAACCAGGCTGAAAAGGGAGATGGTGAAGAGCGAAACCTGGATGAGCGGCTGGCGGCATTTTACGGACCAGCGCGGCCAGAACAGCCCTTGCCAGCATCTTCGTGGCTAGATGTACGCTCTCAGCTTAGGGAGCGTCGTGCTTATCGAGAGCGGTTTCTGAGAAGATGGCAATTTCGCCGCTATAGAAGAGAGCGTGGCCGTGTGCCTCCGTCTGTGCAAGATGCTTTTGCACGCATAGTATATGAGGCTCGCCTTCCCATTAACGCATCGAAGCTGCGCTGTGTAGTCAGTCCGCGTACACGCTTGCCGGAAGTGCGTGTTTCGCTGCTCAACAGGTGTCATATCAGACTGCTCTTGCCCTCGCTTCTCGAAGGGAACATAGAGCCAAATATACTTGATGTGGTGCTGGCTACTGGCCTGGCGCGCTTTCTCTCGATGCGCAGACCTGGCTACATCCTGCCCCGGCTCCTTATGTTTGGGGCGGTGTTGTTCGCATATGTAATGCTGATCCTATCATCCTTGAAGGGTATTCCCCTGGATGCTCTTCTTATAGCCATAGGGCTATGCATCGTACTTTCGATGGTAGTTCTCTGGATAGTAGGGAGACAGCGGCGTGCCATGGCTGTGCGAGCGGATAGCTTGATGGTGCAGTGGCTGGGGCGTGGACGAGCCTGCCAGGGACTGCATGCGCTGGCGGACCGTAGTCGCGCTCCGTCTCGCAGGCGGTGGGGTGAACTTTCGCTTACAGAGCGCATCGGGCGTGTTTGTGGGACCCAGGTTCAACTTGAACAAGAGCGTTTGACACTGGTAAGATGAACGAATAACCAGAGAAGAAAGGTGCTAGTGTTGTTATGGCTATCAAGTCTCCTTACGAGGTAGAAACACCTCCTTTAGAAACATCGCCACAGCGTTCGGGTGGTTGGTTAAGACGCTTACAGCGGCGGGTGAAGCTGGCCTTTGCTGGGGATGACGAAGAACTCGAGGTCGAGAACAAGACGACGGTTTCCTGGCGCATCTACCACGACTATCATCAGTTGGGCATTATAGATGCTAGTGAACGACTGAGCTATCACCTCGTGAAGCATGGGTCGTTGAGTGTGCGACCGTGCGAGGAAGAGGGGAATGTCGAGTACCTGGTGCTGCCTCTCAGCTTGCGTGTGCATCGCGTCCAAATTTACCGTCGGCATTTAGGCAAAGAAATGGAAGTCTATGATATGCGTTCGGCTTGATGTAGATGAGGAAATGTAGGTTGGATAGAGGGTTGAGGTGTTCATGTAGACATAGCCCGATTTGGCTGTTTTCTCGCTCAAATGTGCGTGTACGTGGGCAACTACGCTATACTTAGGAACAAGAGTACGTCGTCAATGTTAGTTGTACAGCGAGGTTAACGTATGTTGTCTGCCGTAATCACGGCATTACTGATTGGTGTGATGCTACTGGTTGTTGCCAGCCTGATTGTCAATGTTCTTCGCGCACGCCGCCGCCATTTGCGATCCCTGGCGATCCAGGGGCAGATACCTACTCACACGCTTGATCCCCATGTAAAAATGATTTTACATATGCATGAGGGGGTCGTGGTTGGTGTAGAGAAACCTCAACCTACGCCTGCGTTTACGCTTTCATCATCCTGGTATGGACGGCATCGCACCCTTGTTTCGGTGAGCTTTCTCATGATGCTCTTTCTAGCGCTCTTTCTTCAAAGCGGCCTGGCTGATGGTGCTATGCAGAATCTGAGCAAGAGCTTCAACGTCACGAGTTATTTCCAGTCCTCCGATATCAAGGCTGTTGCCCATCCGTTGCCCTTTACCGCAAGCGTCCGAATTGTGCGAGTCGATTCGGCGGTGCGCGACCAGTATTTTACCGATTACCAGTGGCAGGTCTGGTCGTATGTCTCTTGTTCGGGTATTTCCCTGGAAGAGGTCATGAACGCCTACGAATTATTTTGGTTTTAAGGCTTCTCCTAATCCACCAAGAACGTTGAAAGACCTGATTTACACCGCGAATAAAGGTTTTCCCGTGATCGTAGGTATGCCTGGCCATATTTTTGTTGTACGCGGTGGGGATAGCAATGTCGTCTACGTGGTCGACTCTGCTCCCGCGGACCGGACTGTACTGACCTACCAGGAGTTTACCTCTATATGGAATGGCTTTAGTGTGTTGATTACACCGCAATAAATATTGTGAGAAAAAAGGACTGCCTGCATCGCGAAACCGACGCAGGCAGTCCTTTTTTCTCTATCAAGCTATCTTAGTAAATGACGATGTGTGTAAAGACTTCCACGTAATTGTAGAGCCAGGCGGCGTCATCCTTCTGCATGTTGACACAGCCATGCGAACCTTGAGAAGAGTAGATATCCCCACTGGCGTCCTGGTGCGGAAACTGCGTGCCGGGACCATAATCGGCGCGCCACCAGCTATCGTGGAGAAAGTATCCGTTGCTATGATATTGCATGGCGTAGTTGATGGGGGTGTCGGGATACCAGTATGGGGAAGTCTTTGGGACGGTTGCCTTAAAGACGGTCGGCGATTTTTTCCCTTCTACCCACCATGTTCCCGGAGGGCTTGGTTTATCGGGTCGCCCTGTCGTTACCAGGAATGTGTTAACCAGCTTGCCATTCTGGTACACGCGCATGGCCTGTTCTTCCAATGATATGACGACGACCTTCGTGTTCATCATGCCGTAGTGCCGCATAAGCTGGATGTCGGTATGGTGGACTTTATTGTTTGGTGTTTTATCGCTGGCGTTGGTTTTCATTGCCTGGAAGTTGGTGAGGTACATATTCAAGTCCTCAATGGTCTGCTGATAGTCAGCTATTGTCTGTGCGCTACTTATTTCGCTCTGTACCCAGTCTCCAATCCCTGTTGGACCGTATTCAAAACCAAGTTGGTAAGTCGTATTATTATACGTGTCGTGATAGTGGTGTTTCTGACCCCAACTGCTTACCTCTTGCTGCAGCTGTTGTTGCAGGCTCAGGCTCTCCGCCTGCATAGCGGGTTTCTGGATTGCCATAACATGTGAATGCAATGTTGTCAGCGCGGTCTTGTAGCTTGTGTTTGTTCTTGCCTGCTGTAATTCCTGTTGATCGCTACTATATTGTTGTTCGTAGGTGCTTGTTTTGCCGTTGTATTTTTGCATCAGAGCTATCCATTGCTGGAATGTCTGCAACTGCGTTTCCCCCTGGTTTTGTAGGGTTGGATCGACGGTAGGCGTAAGTAAAGCAGTTGGTGTGCTGGCCGCGTTTGTATTGCCGTTGTTGCCAGTCGAGGTACTACAGGCGCTTAGAAGGAGAAAGCATAACACTAATGAGCAGAGCAGCAGGGATGTTGCGTGGCGGCGTGAAATGGGCGTATTTTGTAGATATTTAGAGTTCATAAGCTGGTCCTTTGCCGGATTTTTTTAGAAAAACATATGCTATTATTATGAATCGTTTGAAAGCCATCGCTGCAACTGCGCTCACTTGTAGCGCTTCTGTTTGGTATCCATCGCTGCAACGAAGCTCTCGCTTCTACTTTCAGTCAGCAGCGATGCAAGGAATCATATCAGTATCATATACTATTTTGCTACATTACGCTATGAACTAGTTCATAGTTTCTGCGTTCATCCTGGCAAGCAGCTCTTGATGTAATTCCTGTGTGCCAGCTATAACTAACGAGTAGCCTTGCGACAGGTTAGGAATGGGACCTACAGGTTTACCATACTGGTCACTCACTATGCCTCCGGCTTCCAATACAATACTTGATGAGGCCAGGAAGGACTCTCCGGTGAGTATGTCTCCAATGTCGATATAGGCGTCATATGCCCCGCTGCCAACGTAGGCCACGTCCATTGCTGAACTACCAGTGCGTCTTACCTTGCCAATGACTGGCTTCTGCATAATCAATTTACTCAGTGTTGCCAGGTCTCGTCCATCAAAATTCAAGCCCGCAATACACTCTGATAGATGCATGGTCATGCTGGCCTGGCACCTGTGGCCGTTGCGGAAAGCTCCGCTGCCGCGTTGCGCTTGATAGACAGTACCACTAAAAAGTTCTCCCACCAGGGCCCATTGCACGTGTTCGGGACTGACTGGCTCATCGATTGGCAGGACTGCCAGTGCTACCGCCGCAGTCATAATGCCTCGTGCCACATTGGTTGAGCCATCTACCGGATCAACGACAATACGATAACGCGGTGCTGCGCACGTTGCGAAAGCTGCTCTCTCCTCTGTGATAATCTCAAAACCATGGCCGCTCTCGATGAGCCCGCTGATGATGATATCTTCTGCCTCGTGGTCAAACTGCATGGTTGTGTGCGCTGAGGTTTGGGAGTAAACCTGGTTGCGGTCGAAATGTTCAGATTGCATATAGGCGCGCACTTGACGAAACAATTGTTCAAGTAGTTCCAACATATACTTCCTTTCATCGCTGCTGACTGAAAGTAGAAGCGAGAGCTTCGTTGCAGCGATGGATACCAACAGAAGCGCTAGCGTGTATAGTAGGGTTGACCCTTGCGGTCAACCTGAGTTGCAGCGATGGATACCAACAGAAGCGCTAGCGTGTATAGTAGGGTTGACCCTTGCGGTCAACCTGAGTTGCTCAAGCAAATCTTTTCAATGCGGTACTGCTGACTATATTCATCATCGAGTAATTCCCCTTTGATTATAGCATAGGTGTGCTACCCTGATTGCGATAGAAGCAAGGAAGCAAGGAAGTATGTATGTATGTGCTTATGGGACGACTCGCTGTACTATAAAAGGGTGGCGCTGCTGCTGTAGCAGGCGTTTTTGCGTCAATTGTATAGCCAGGTGACTCTGATCACACGCGATCCAGCGCCGGCCAAGCTGTTCCGTCACTGCCGGTGTTACACCGCTGCCACAAAAGCAATCAAGGACAAGTTCATTCTCTTCAGATGATGCCAGGATTATGCGTTCAAGCAGGGCAGCGGGCTTTTGTGTCGCATAGCCATTGCGCTCCGGGTCTTTCTGGTGAAGGTGGCTGATGTCGCTCCAGACGTCAGCAGGGGTCATAATCATATCTTCATGATAAGTATAGAGGCGGCCAGCAGAACGAATCGACCAGGTAATGCGACCCTCGGCATCCACGTTTTTGCGCATATGGTTACGTTTCTGAGCGCCTCGTCGTTCACCAATCCTCTCTCCGTGAAAACAGTAGTCGGCAGATTTTGTGTAGAGTAGAATTGTATCGTGTTTGCGTGCATAGCACTTTTGTGAGCGTCCCCCCGTTTGGTAGTGCCAGATGATTTCGCTTTTGAAACCAGCTCCATCGACGTTGGGGCTGAAACCGAACACCTCGTCCAGGATAAGCTTTGCGTAGTGGGTGGTGTGCCAATCGAGGTGTACATAGAGGCTGCCATGTTCTGACAATAAAAGGTGTAGCAGCAGAAATGTTTCATAGAGCCATTGGAGATATACATCAGAGTCATTCTGCCATTTGTCACTGTAAGCGAATTGCGTGCCGCTGATAAAGTCACGCCCGGTCATAAAGGGAGGATCGATATAGATGAGGTCAACGGCATTGGCAAATTCAGGCAGGAGCGCCGGTAGTATTGTGCTTTTGTCACCGCGGATGAGGCGATTGTACCAATCGCGCGTGGGGTTGTGTAGTGCTGAAGAGGAATTTTCAGCCAATTGGCAGGGATAAATTTCCAGAGTTTGGAACTGCACTGTGGAAGATAGCAATTCCTGCTCATCGAGGGAGTGTTTATCCTTCCAGGTTATTTTTGCCATGAGAGATACTCGACTATCAATTAATATGTGTTGGTAGCTGTAAAAAACATACCATATATGTGTCGATGATGCAATTTGCAAGAGAAAAAGTAGGAAGGAAGTGTGAGCTTCATCGCCACAGCTAAACGGGCAGAGGGTACTCGCTCACGCAATCCGAAGATGGGTCGTTTGTGGCGCGGTCGCGAACGCATGGCCCATTCCACAAGAGAGCAGGGGAGAAAGATAGGTGATACAATGATCTGGCAAAAATAGTATATGGAGATAAAAAAGTTATGCTGTATATTTTGTGGACTATTGTGTGCCTCTGTTCTTATGTGGGTGGGGTGGTTATACTGGTGAAAGTGACCCCTCTTTTGCTCTCACGTAATTTTGATGAGGGGTATTTTATGGCTATTGCAGCAGCAGATGTATTTGGGGGTATGTTCGTTTTTGGGGCTGTTGCGATTACCTTTGCATTATTCAGTGGCACGTTTGCTATCAGACTATTAGACTTCTTTCTACTGCTGGGTATCGTTATTGTTGCATTCGGCCTGTCATACAAGTGTTTTCGTTCACCGAGGATCATAAAGGCTGATCCTGTTTCAAGAGTTGTTGCCAGCGGGTATGCTCTTTTTCTTGGTTTGGCTGCTTTATTCTATCTTGTGCTGCTTTTTGTACCAGCAGGGTAAATGTGAAGACGTAGGCTGGGCGAATTGTACGTGGGGCCGCGCTGGTACTGTCTTGTGGAGCAGATGCCTCTTTGCTGTCTTTGTGCTATTATCTGTTAAGATGCTTAGTGTGAGCAAAATTGCCCGCTACACCATAGTCGGCGATGTAATAAAGGGGATGCCTCATGATTGTACAAGACATAATGACAACAAAGCTGGTGACTGTAGCACCTGATGATACGCTCAGTCATGCCGCGAACCTGTTGCGGCAATATCAAATTCATCACTTACCAGTAGTTCGCCAGATACGTCTACCAGCTGGAGCTGGAGCGCAGAAGACGGGATATAGCGTACAAAAAACGCTCCTTGTCCTGCAAGGTTTACTGACTTCGCAAGATATTGACCTGGTTGTGGCACTGGACAAACACCGCTCTTCTGGCGATTTGCTGCAGCGTCCCTGGTATGAGAAGCAAGTTGGTGAAGTGATGCATAGTGCGTCTATCCGGGTAACACCATTGACGAACGCGGGTGCAGCGGCAGAGTTGCTTGTTGAACGAGGTTGGAATTGTTTGTTGGTCGTGGAATATCAGCAAGTGGAGGGGGTACAACAAGCGCAGACCATCCTGGTGGGCTTGCTCACTCGCAGTGATTTACTGATGGCCCTGGCGCGTGCTATGGGTATTTTTGAGCCGGGGATGCAATTACTTATTCCTCTGCCTCTAGGAGATATGACGCCATTGGCGAAAACGCTCTTGCTGACGACGGAATTACACGTTCAGGTGCATAGTGTCATAGTAGTGCCCCAGGACAGGAGGCCACGCGTTGCTACACTGCGCCTGGGGACGATTAATCCCTCTCCTTTGTTGATCCGGTTGCGCGAAGAGAACATCCAATATACGTTTGCCGACCCATTACTGGAAGGTGATGCACAATGACACAGTTGCCTGAACAATTCCCTGCCTCCCCTCCCGCAGCGAGGGCACGCCTTATTTTCGATCCTGATGAAATACGTTACAATTTTGGAGCTGACCATCCATTTCAGTCGCGTCGTTTAGTTGCGCTAATAGACCTGTTGGAGAAGTGTGGACTCTGGAATAGTGAGGATGAACAGACCCGCTTACCCTTACGTGCCGTGACCATTGAAGAATTGAGCCTGATTCATACTGCTGACTACATTGAGGCTGTACAGCAGTTGAGTGTAGGCGATAGGGAGGTACGTGCGCCCGTTGAACGGGAAGCACTGCAAAGACTCGAATACCAGTATGGTTTTGGAGAAGGCGATACTCCTGCTATACCCGATATGCATAATGTGAGTGCGAAAATCGCCGGAGGAACGCTGGTTGCTTTGAGCGCGGTGATGGGCCTACCGGAAGGTGGAACTTTTGCAACGGAAGATGAACGGCCACTGCATGTATTTCATCCTGCCGGAGGATTGCATCATGCCTGGGCAGAACGGGCCTCTGGCTTTTGTGTCTACAATGATATTTCGGTTGCTATTGCCCAGGTGCTGCGTTCCAGCAAAGCCAAAGTGCTCTATCTCGATTTTGATGCGCACCATGGCGATGGCGTACAGCGCTCATTTTATGATGAACCCCGTGTAATGAAGATTTCGTTTCACGAGACGGGGCGTTACCTCTTTCCAGGGACTGGTGATGTGCTCGAATTAGGCAAGGGGGTAGGGCGTGGCTACACGGTGAATATACCCCTGGAACCGTTTACCGAGGATGATTCATACAATGAGGCAATTGACTCCTTGCTTCACCCTCTGATTACGTATTTCGCACCCGATGTCATTGTCAGTGCACACGGTTGTGATACCCATGCCTGGGATCCCTTGACCCACTTGAAGTTGACCCTGCGTGGCATTCAGAGGCAGATAAAGGTAACGCACCAACTGGCGCATACCTACTGCGAGGGACGCTGGGTGGCATTAGGCGGTGGTGGATATGATTTATTTCGTGTTGTGCCGCGAGCATGGGGCATGCTATGGGCGGAGATGTCGGACCAGGCTCTTCCAAAGGAATTGCCAGCAGAGTGGATTGAGCGCTGGCGCCCCGAATGGTTGGCTATGGAAGAGCAGGAGGAGATTGCGCAAGAGGTGATGGGCAAGGCATCCTCAGCGGTGGATTTTCCTACGACATTCATGGATAGGGCGGAAGATTTTCCTGCACAGCAACGGCGCTGGAATATTAACAAGGCGAACCGACTTACTGTGGCCCTGGTACGCCACTTGCTTGTACCTCCTCCCGTGCGCCTTGCCTTCCCTACCGTGCCCCGGGAGACCCTTGGGTCGCCCCTACTGGGACTTTTTGATTTACTCCACCTGCATGGCACTGCGACACCGTCACGTAGCAAAATAATAGAGACCAAAAAAGGCGAGATCCTGCTGCGCGATTTTTGCCCGCCATCTTTTGTCGAACGTCTGAAGCCAGATGACGGACTGCGAGCCTTCGCGCGTTTTCCAGAGCGAGAGCACCGACTCTTGCTGGGTATTTCCAAAAGCCCTGACTGTGCTCTCACGCTGGCCCATACGCCTACAGGTGAAATTGTTGGTGAGGTGACAATGGCTCCTGGCGACTCTTTTTGGGACGGGATAGAGAATGTCTATGAAGTCGCTATCGAGGTCAGTTCAAATTGGCGAGGCATGGGGATTGCCAAAGCGACGCTAGCGTTTGCGCTTGAGCTGGATGCCCTGGAGGATATGATCCTTTTCGCTATAGGTTTATCATGGCACTGGGATGTCGAAGGGCTGGGGATCTCAGTCCACCGGTATCGCGAAATGCTCGCACACCTATTTGGCTTGCAGGGCTTTGTGGAATATCCGACAACGGAGCCCAATGTCAGAATGGAACCTGGTAATATCCTGATGGCGCGAATTGGCAGCCGTGTAGACCCGCGCGTGGCGAGCCAGTTCTACAATCGCTTGTTGAGTACGCCCACTCTCGCTGGATTGTGACTTGATATCTATCGCTGCATGACCGGGCGACCACAAGGGTGCGCCCCTGCGGACAATGAAAGAAGCAGGGATGAAAGGAATGATATGGTCCATTATTTGATTGTTGCGTTGAGGGCGCAATGCATTGCGCCCCTACGGAGGCAGTATGGACCTGGGCTTGCATGAAAAGGTTGCAATTGTCACTGGCGCGAGTCGTGGAGTAGGTAGGGCTATTGCCCGCGCATTGGCAGTAGAGGGTTGCCGTCTCTCCATTGTCGCACGCGGACGAAAGGCGCTGGACGAGACCACTGCTGAATTATGGAGCCGTGGCACTGATGTCCTCCCAATAGTGGCGGATCTCACAATTGCTCGAGATATTGAGGCGGTTGTCCAGGAGACAGTCAAGCAATTTGGTCAGATAGACATTCTGGTACACAACGCGGGTGGAGCGAAGGGGCAGAATATATTCGACACCAGTGACGAGGACTGGCAGGAGGCTTTAGCGCTTAACGTATTGGCCCTGAGCCGCCTGGCGAAGCTTGTGGCGCCGCTGATGAGCAAGCAAGGAGGTGGGCGTATCATTGCTATTTCCTCCATCTTTGGCCGTGAATCTGGCGGTAGAACCGCTTATAACGCACTCAAAGCGGCATCGATTAGCCTGACAAAATCGTTAGCGCATCAGTTCGCGCCCAATAATATCCTCGTCAATAGCGTTGCTCCCGGCTCGCTTCTTTTTCCTGGCAGTTCCTGGGACAGGCGTGAGCAAGCCGATCCCGAGGGCATTGCCGCTTTTGTAAGGAGCGAGTTACCACTGGGGCGCTTTGGTACGCCAGAGGAAGTGGCCGCCGTGGTCGCTTTCCTGGCTTCTGCTCCTGCTTCGCTGGTGAGCGGTGCCTGTATCCCAGTAGATGGTGCACAGTCACACTCAAATATCTAATCTTTAAATGGAAACGATACCGATTTCCATAACCGTCCCGCCGGGATGTATCCCCTCGTGTATCATTCCTGCTTTTTCAGGTAGATAGGCATCTTCTTCCGTCTACATTTTTAAGGAAGAAGAGCATTTTATTTATTCCTTCCAAATCTCTTTTTCAAACCTCTTGACAAAATGTGCTTCTATATGGTAATTACTTTTTAGAGTACTAAAACTTAGAATTTTAACTAATGAAAGTTGATGAAGTTATATGATGACATCGGAACTCCGCACCTTGCCGATTCGCGCCATTGATTGCTTGAAACTTTGTTACAAACTACGCGAGCGCGGTGAGTCTATTACTACATCCGTCATGAAAGAACGCTTGCAGTCACTCGAACCGACGGGGCAATTGAGCGATGCTACTGTGACCCAACTCTTCAAGTGGTTGGCCGAACGTGGTTATGTGCGCTATATCCCCTATCATGGTGTAGAACTGACCGAGACAGGGCAGGCGATGGCAACTGAGCTCGTTCGTCGACATCGCTTGCTTGAACTCTTTCTCGTGCGAGTCATGGGCTTTCCTTTGGACGAGGTCGACGCGGAGGCGGAACAGGTTGAGCATGCCATTTCGGATGCGTTTGTGGAGCGCATGGATGCACTGCTGGGGCACCCAACCGAAGATCCACACGGTGACCCCATCCCCAACAATGTCGGTGGAGTCGTCGTTCCAATTAGCCAACCGCTCTCGACAGTGCTTCCAGGGCAACAGGTCATCGTGCAGCGCGTGAGTGATGATAATCCTGACCTGTTGCGCTATCTGGCCTCGCTGGGACTTATTCCAGGAGCCCTGGTGCAGGTGGAAGCGGTCGCTCCCTATGGCGGGGTCTACACGGTGCGTATCGGAGCGCTGACCCATGCTGTTGGTGATGTGGTGACGCAGTCTGTCCTGGTTCGATCAGTGACAGCTGATGCGGTGAGCAGGTCGACATCTCCCTCAAAACTGTTAGGAGACCGGTCATGAGAACCTATCCTCCACTGCCACCGGATTCAGAATCGCCTGAAAGCGTAGGCGTGGTCCTGGAGCAGACTCCTGTGGAAGCAGGGACACGGGCCGCTGCCCGCGCGGCGCTCGAGGGACGCAAGAAAGGGCTGCTCGCTATCCTCCCATTCCTGGGACCAGCCTTCATCGCTTGCGTGGCCTACATTGACCCTGGCAATTTTGCCACCAACATCCAGGGCGGCAGTGCCTTTGGCTACAACCTGCTCTGGGTGATTGCTTTGGCCAATCTGATGGCGATGTTGCTGCAAACCATGTCGGCGAAACTTGGCTTGGCAACAGGGCATAACCTGGCGGAACTGTGTCGCCTCCAGTTTCGTAAACCGGTGGTGTATACGATGTGGATCGTCTCTGAGATTGCGGCCATGGCGACCGACCTCGCCGAGTTTCTGGGAGCCAGTATCGCCATCAACCTCTTGTTTGGCATCCCCTTACTCTATGCCACCCTCATTACTGGGGTCGTGACCTACCTGATCTTGACGCTGGAGCGCCACGGGTTCCGTCCCATAGAGGCGGTGATCACGGCTCTAGTGGGCGTGATTGCGGTATGCTACCTCATCGAGACCTTCTTCTCCCATCCGAATTGGGGTCAGGTGGGCTTCCATACCGTTGTGCCCTGGTTGGGGGGGACCCAGAGCATTCTCTTCTCAGTGGGGATCATTGGAGCAACGGTGATGCCTCATGTCATTTTTTTACACTCCTCGTTGACCCAACACCGCATTATCCCGCGTAGCGAAAAAGAGGCTCGGCGCATCTTCCGGTGGAGCATCCCGGACGTGGTAATCGCCATGGGCCTGGCTGGGCTCGTCAATATGGCCATGCTCTACATGGCAGCGGCCACCTTCCATGCCCATGGACAGAGTAATGTGGCCAACATTACCTCTGCCTACCAGACCCTCACGCCCCTGCTTGGTGGGGCCGCCAGTTTTGTCTTTGCGATCTCGCTGTTGGCTTCTGGCCTCTCCAGCTCCACCGTCGGCACAATGGCAGGTCAGGTGATTATGCAGGGGTTTGTGGGCTTCACCATTCCCATCTGGGTGCGGCGTTTGGTGACAATGATCCCTGCCGTGCTCGTTGCCGCGATCGGCTTCAATCCGACCAGCACCCTGGTGATCAGCCAGGTCGTCTTGAGTTTCGTTCTGCCTCTGCCGGTGATCACCCTGATCATGTTTACACGTCGTCGCGATCTGATGGGCACCCTGGTGAATAAACCGATCACGACGTGGGCTGCCATTGCGTGTAGTGTCGTCATTCTCGGCCTGAATATCTGGCTGCTGTACTCGACCTTTGCTCCACTCTTTGGCTGGTGGCTGCCCAGCTAGCGCGAGAGGTAAGATGAACTTCCTCCAAGCTAAGAGCACAGGCCAACGAATTCAAATACGGACATGAACTCGATGGCCTGTGCTCTTAGCTGAACATGCTAACGTGAGCTTATGCTATCTGGTCTGTAAGTTTGCCTACGGACACCAGCCAGCGTACAAACTCGAGGCGGCGGTGATCCGCGATGGCCTGGAGCCTCTCTCTCTCGTTGTGATCTCTGCGAAGCCTGGAGAGTCGATTCATTTCAACCTCAGCGAAACCGACCTTACGTAACATTTCGCGATCTTCTTTGTGGTCCATAAGATACTCCTTTTCACTGGCTGAAGACTGTTACTGAGGTGCGATCATCAACATGCGCTTAATACATTTGAGAAGTGCCTGCATTTGATAGGGCTTGGCCAGGTGATCCAGCGTTGACCGGGTTTCCCCGTGAGTACGTAAATACTTTCTCATGTCGAAGGGCATACTGGTGGTGAGGAGTACAGGTATAGCGGCATTTTTGCGCAGCAGCTGTAAAACATCCCAACCGCTCAGTGGGCCTGCTAGTTCGAGGTCAAGCACTAAAAGATCAGGCTTGAAGTTGTCAAGCGCAGCAACGGCAACCTCTCCATTACTTGCAATCACAACCGTAAAGTTGTGCGCGGTTAAAAAATGTGCTTCAAGGTGAGCGAGTGAAATGTCATCTTCAACGACGAGTATACGATTTGAAATTCCTGGCTTTACTTGCTGCTCAGGCAGTGAGTCGGCAAAAACTCGCGTACCATTGACAGATAACTCATTCACAACACTCATATCGCCGCCTCCCGGCATTGTGTTAGCAGCGTCCCTGTCCTGCATGACTGACATCCTGCTCCCGCGATGCTTCATTGTAATTACAGCAGCTCTGCCGGTGAGACCCGAAGAGGTCCGTCCTCTCTAGGGGAAGTATAACCTGAGGTAGGTAGTATTATCGTGAATTTGTTGACGAGAATTGTGAAATTGGCGTGAAGAAGGCGAAACTCTTTGGCGTGTGTTGTCTAACTCTCATTGGTCGTATCGTCGGGTGGAACGTAATAACCCACTCTCGGCTCATTGTGCAAAAAGCGGGGTTGTGATGGATCGGGTTCTAGTTTGCGCCGGAGGTGTCGTACGAAGGTACGCAAGTAGGTGTTTTCGTCACTGTACTCAGGGCCCCAGACGCGCTGGAGGAGTTCACGGTGAGTCAGTACTTTGCCCGCGTTACGCGTGAGCTCGCAGAGCAGATCGTACTCAGTGGGAGTCAGGTGGATGACCTGACCACCAGAGCGTACAACACGGTGAGCGTAATTGACCTGTAAACCGTTTTCCCCTCCACAGCGATATTGAGAGCGCTGGGTATCGCTGCCGGTCGCAGAGCTGCGAAGACGGGCTGTTTCGTCGGCGCGGCGCAGGGCTACACGCACGCGGGCCAACAGTTCATTGAGGCTAAAAGGCTTGGTCAGGTAGTCATCGGCACCCAGGTCAAGGGCCTTGATTTTTACCGGCTCTTCGTCATGCGCGGAGAGCACAATAACAGGCGCACCACTCCATTCACGCAAACGGCGTAGAAAGGTCAGCCCGTCCAATGAAGGGAGGGACAGGTCGAGCAAAACAAGCTGTGGCTCAAAGATGGCAGCCATATCGATTGCCTGGGCGCCATCCCGAACAGTCTGTACCTGGAAGTTCCTGGCTTTCAATTGTGCCTGGAGGAAGGTACGCATCTGCTGATCATCTTCGACGCAGAGGATACGAACTTTTCTATCTATGGTAGTCATGATGCTATCCTTTTCCTCCCTATTGATTGTACTCGCGACGGCAAGTATTTATTATCCATCGCTGCAACTCAGGTTGACTCTTGCGGTCAACCATACTATACACTCTAGCGCTTCTACCTACGGTCAGCAACGATGCAAGGAAGTATAAATGAAAATGATGCTCCCTCACCCGGACTACTTTGAAGCGTGAGTTTGCTTCCATGCGCCTCAATGATACCACGGCTAATGTAGAGGCCGAGGCCTGTAGCAGGGCTCCACCGCGCGCTTCCCCTCCGTCTTTCTGCCGTGGGTTGCCCTGGGCGGTCGATAGCCGGGCGACTCATAGCCGCAAACGTGCTAAAGCGAGTAAATAGCGCGGTTTGCTGGTCCAGTGACATGCCGGGCCCGCGATCAGTGACGCGTAACTCGACGCCAGTAGGGTACATGTCACCTGAATGATACACAGGTTTCACCTCAAGAACGACAGTATCCCCCTCTGGAGCGTAACGGAAGGCGTTACTAAGCAAGTTCGTCAGTACACTCATAATCAGCTCATAGTCGGCCATGACCGCGGGCAAGAATGGCGGCATTTTGATCTCAAGCTGACGGCCAGAGTTTGCAATGAGAGCTTCCAGGCGTTCTTGCAGGTCTTCTAGCATCTCTGGCAGCAGGATTGGTTCGAGTTCCAGACGTAAAGCTCCCGCCTCAACCCGGGATGCATCCAGGAAGTGGTTAATCATGCCTACCAGGCGATCTACCTGTTCATCGGCTGATTGTAAGAAATTGCGTTGTGCCTCCGGCGACCAGAGCAGGTCTTCAGCCAGCAGCGCGCTCACATGTGCGCGAATATTTGCCAGCGGTGTCTTCAGTTCGTGGGCCATTGTCGTAAAAAAGTCTTCGCGGGCACGTTCTAAGGTCTTGAGCTTGGTAATCTCATGCAGGACCAGGACCGCTCCGGTGATGGTACCATCGCTAGCACGCAAAGGGGCTGCACTGACGAGCAGGTAGATAGCTTGTCCATCAGGCTGCAACGAGTGCAGTTCTGCTTCGTTTGCCTCGCCTTTGTCAAGCGCCAGAGCCAGGGGGCTTTCCTCGTAGGGCACCAGTGAGCCAGAAGGGGCATAGACTATGGAGAGGCGAAATAGTTCTTCTGCATTTTTGCCAATGGCGTTTCTCGTTGCTGCATCCAGGTACTTCATTTCATCGCTGCTGACCGTAGGTAGGCGCGCTAGCGGCGTTGCAGCGATGGATATCAAGTCCTTCATTTCATCGCTGCTGACCGTAGGTAGGCGCGCTAGCGGCGTTGCAGCGATGGATATAACACTATCATGCGGTTCAATAGGCAAGCCGAGGCTTTGCAAGATCTGCGCGGCCTGACGATTGATGATGGAAATGCTCTTGTCGTCGGCAGAGATAAGAATGACGCCCGATGGTAAACGTTCCAGGAGCAGTTCCATTCGCGCGCTTGCCAGGTCCTGTTCGGCTTTTGCGAGTTCCAACGCCATGTTACGTTGTGCAAGCTCCGTCGTACGTTGGGCCACTTCTGCTTCGATTCGTTCACGGGCCGCGACCTGTTCTGTCATATCATGGTAAATGACGACAGAAGCGAAGATGTCTCCAAGGTCATCGTGTATGGGGGCATATGAGCGACTCAGCGTGTATGGTTTTCCGTCGGCCCCTATAACCTTCACTTCGTCGACCCGTCTTTCCATCACACGACGATCAAGCTCCGAAACAAAGTTATCGATGGATTTGTAATCCTGGGAAAAGAGGGCTGTGCTGCGCGCCAGCGCCTCGGTGATATGGAGACCAATAACATCATTTGTCCAGCCGAGCAATTTACGAATAGCCTGATTAGCGTCCACTACACGCCAGCGTGGATCATAGATTATGACACCATCGGGAATAGCCTGCATGATGTGTTCGCGTTGGCGCAGGTTACGGCTGGCATCGCGGGCCAACTGGTTGATTCGTAGAAACAGGCGCGCATTTTGTATGGCGAGTCCAGCCTGCTGGGCAAATTGTTCTAGCAGCTCAACCTCTTCAGCCGGAAAGCCGCGCGCTCGACGATGGTATACCTCAATAGTACCCAGCACTCTTCCTGTATGGGTTATGGTCTCTCGCTTAGCTCTCCCCTCGATAGATCGAGGGTCTACTGTAGGCCCCCGATTGATCGGAGGGACCGCCGTAGGCGGCGGGCGGTCAGGCGTTGGCTCGAAGATTGGTATGCAGAGGGCGGAACCCGGACGACGAGGTATACCTCCATCATCAAGCAAAGGAAAATTCATTTCCGGTGTTGTGCTGGTATCGGTAATCACAAGGGTACGGCGATCGCGTGCGACATGTCCAAGGAGCAATTGCTCACTCAACTGTGGATGCCAGTCTTGTGAACGGAGGTGTACCCCTTTCTGAGCAGCAATAGTAACGGTGGAAGGGGTATCAGCCTGAGTGTGTGTTTCACCTGGCTCCTCGCTTCGCTCGCCCCTCGATAAATCGGGGTCTTCTCCTACGTAACCAGGGTAGCGGAAATCAGAACCGGATTCCCAATCGTCAATGAGCAAGATGGCACAACGGGTTGAGCCAACCATATCCTGGACAGCCTGAAGAATGCGCTCAAGCACCAGGGGCAGGGCAAAGGGACCTACGATAGCTGAGGAGATGGAATCGATGGCATTCACATAGAGACGTGAACGTGCTAACTCAGTTACATCTTCAATTGTTACCAGTAAGGGAGCAAGCGGAGCAAAAGTATGTCTCGTTTCGTGCCTTCCGCTGATTGAAAGTGACTCAGCCTCGCGCTCTGACCGCTCGACGCTTACGCGCCAGTAGGTCCGCCCACGAGTAGCCAGGAAGCCCTCGTAGGGGATATCGGACCAACTCATCCGTTGTCCGGTTGAACAGGCCTGTTGTAGCAAAGGTAGGGCTATGCGCAATAATTCTTCGGGGATAATCTCATACAGGCTATGGCTGATTATAGCTTGAGGACGCCCGGCTTCATGTGCTTGATCGAGTAACGAGAGCAAGTATGGGTTAGCGTAAAGAAGGCGCAGGTCGGGACAGTCTAAAATAGCGACTCCTACCGGCATGTGTTGAAAAATTGATTCGAGTTGCGCCGATTGCTCTGGCTCCATATCACTAAATTTCTAGTTACCCGGAAGTGTATTCAGATATCGACTCCCTTGCTGCGTTTACCCCGTTGCGGTTCTGGCAAAGATCGGGGGCTAGCTTACAGGTTGCCCTGTTATATACGAAAGTGAAGCCTGGCGTGCCACTACATTTCACTCACCAAAATAAGATTGACAGAGCAGTAGAACCTTGAAATCCATCGCTGCAACTCAGGTTGACCGCAAGGGTCAACCCTACTATACACGCTAGCGCTTCTACCTACGGTCAGCAACGATGCAAGGAAGTACCTTTCGTTGATTATATTATAGCATAAGTGCATAAACAAGAGTATTTGTAACCCATCGCTGCAACGAAGGGCGACCCCACGGCCCTGCCCAGGTTGACCGCAAGGGTCAACCTTGGGGGCTTGGGGGGCTGCGGTCAACTTGGGGGGGCTGCGGTCAACTGCGGTCAACTGCGGTCAACCTTGGGGGCTGCGGTCAACTGCGGTCAACCCTGGGGTGGCTGCGGTCAACCTGGATTGCGGTTGTTTTCCAGATGGATTGTCTTTAAAGAACCTATTCTGTTATGATAAGCCCGTGTATCCGGCACTTTTCGTATGTTTTTGAGCAATGAAGAAGAAGGTATATATGACGATGAATTTGCGCGGAAAGCGTGTATTGATCATGGGATTGGGTTTGCAGGGATCGGGTATGGCGGCGGCCCGATATGCTGCTCAACAGGGGGCTTTCGTGCGCGTAACCGACTTGAAATCACCTGAAATACTGGCGCCAGGTGTGCGTGCATTGGCAGGTTTACCGATAGAATTTGTGCTTGGTGAGCATCGCAACGAGGATTTCCTCTGGGCTGAAATGGTCATTCGCAATCCGGGTATCCCTCTATCTTCTCCCTATTTACGGCTTGCTCACGATCACGGCGCGAGTATCGAAATGGAGATCGCGCTCTTTTTTCTCGCCTGTCCAGGTCACATCATTGGAATAACCGGTACACGGGGCAAAACCACGACCTCGACACTGATTTACAAAATACTCTCTGAAAGTGGAGTTCACACCGTGTTGGGGGGAAATGTAGCGGGAGTGGAGACACTGTCCTTACTACCACAGATCACTCCTGAAACACTGGTTGTGCTGGAGCTTTCAAGCTGGCAGCTCGAAGGACTGGCTCCTCACAAACTCAGTCCGTCGGTGGCTGTAATGACAAATATCCATCCTGATCACCTCAACACGTATGAGGGGATGGAGGACTATGCAGCGGCCAAAGCCACTATCTTTCGCCACCAGCACACGACTGACCTGGCAATTTTTAATTACGATAATCCCTGGACTCGTCGCTTAGGAGAGGAGGCTGTAGGGGAGACCTGGTTCGCGAGTATTGAGCGAGGCGGCAGCTTCAAACGAGGCTCTTCTACAAGAAAAACTATTATCCCTTTTCTTTTCGCGAATGTGCCGCTGGTGGGTAAACACAACCTGGAGAATGTGTTACTGGCGACAACAGCAACGCACCTGCTCGGCGTATCTGAGGAGAGCGTGGGGGCCTCTGTACGCAGTTTTCACGGCGTTGCCCAGCGCCTGGAGGAGGTAGCCGTGGTGAATGGTGTGCGCATCATCAATGATAGTACCAGCACGACGCCGGTGGCTGGTCGGGTAGGTGTGGAGGCATTTGCAGGGCATCCTATCGTGCTGGTTGCCGGTGGCAACACAAAAAACCTCCCACTGGATGATTGGCCTGCCGTCATTGTGCGCAATTGCCGTGATGTGATCCTGCTTAATGGAACGGGCACTGAAGAATTACTGCCTGCGATACATCAAGAAGCCACAAAGTTGCGGGTCAGCGATCCAGTGCGAGGTATCTTTGACAACTTTACTGCGGCGCTGGATACGGCGGTTTCCCTGGTGCGCCCAGGGGATGTCCTGCTTTTCTCACCTGGTTTCACCAGTTTTGGTATGTTCCTTAACGAATTTGACCGGGGTGACCAGTTTACGGCTTATGTTCAGAGCCTGATGCAGGGGTTTTAGCAAGACAACGTCATGAGGAATACACAGTGCCGAAGGTATTGAGGAACAAAAAGAAAAAAAACACTAAGTTTTACATCTATGTGCTTTTTGGCATGGTGATAACCCTCACTATTCTCATCACCGTGCACCAGCTCACATCTGCTGGCCTGACTCTATTCTTTCCCAACCCCGCTCCCCAGGTCATCCCTGGCCTACGAGAGTGGCAGGGTGGCACAGGAACATTTACCATGGGTATGACTTCTCGCATTACTGTAGATCCTGCTTATGCTACACAGTTGCAGGAAACGGCGCAGGTTTTCCAGAGCGATCTTTTCCAGGTCACCGGGCATCCTCTCCAGATTGTGACCTCCAGTTCTCCGGCAGGAGGCGATTTTTTTCTGACCTTAAGAAATAGGGACCCTGTAATTGGCAACGAAGGGTATCTCTTTCAGGTGGGGGACAGCGTAGTCATCAGCGCGCATACGAGCGCAGGTATCTTCTATGGTACCCGCACTGCATTGCAAATCTTGCTGCAGGACCCCACAAGAATACATATTGGCAGGGGGGTGGCGCGAGATTATCCAAAATATAAAGTACGCGGTTTTATGCTTGACGTTGCAAGAAAGTTTTTTTCCATCGGCGCCCTGGAAGACTACGTGAAAATGTTGTCGTGGTATAAAATGAACGTTTTCCACCTGCATTTGAACGATAACGAAATGGATGCTGGCAATAGTCCTGATTGGATGCACAAATACGCGGCGTTCCGTCTCAATAGTGATCGCTTCAAGGGGTTGGCTGCCAAAGATGGTTCCTACACCAGGCAGGATATGCGCGAGCTACAAGACGTGGCGAGACAACATGCAGTCACCATCGTGCCGGAAATTGATACACCGGCGCACGCACTGGCATTCACCCAATATCGCTCTGATCTAGCCAGCCAGAAATACTCGAAGGAGTTTCTTGATCTCGCTAATCCCAACACCTATACTTTTATGAATGCCATCTGGGACGAGTTTCTACCGTGGTTTGACGCTCCACAGGTACATATTGGTGAAGATGAATATGCTTTAAGCGATGCTAACAAGTACAGACAGTTCATTAACACATATGACTCGTATTTGAAGAGCAAAGGGAAAACAGTAGAGTTGTGGGGGAGTCTGACAAAGATGCAGAGCAGTGTCATGGTAAACAAAGATATTGTAATCGACGTATGGAATAATAGCTGGGCTAATCCTGTGGATATGGTGCGGCAGGGATTTCAGATCATCAATGCTAATGATAACCTCCTCTACATTGTGCCCAGGGCTGGCTATTATCATGACTATCTGGATACCAAACTGTTGTACGAGAAGTGGGAGCCGTATATATTTGACCTTGCTAACCCGGGCATGAATCTCAGCCCGAACGATCCCCACTTGTTGGGAGGTATGTTTGCTGTATGGAATGACAAACTCGGCAGTGTTGTCAGTGATCTTGACGTGTATGAGAGAGTAAAAGCCGCCATGCCAACGCTGGGCGAAAAAATGTGGAGTGGGACAACGAATGTCATGATCTATGAGCAGTTCCAGCAGTTGGCCGAAAATATTGGTGTAGCGCCTGGTACGAGTTTCCCGGTCTTATCTTTACCCAATGCAAGTAGTACCTATCTCCCCCCTTTTCTCAATTTGTTGATGATCCGAATATCATTCGGTAGTTTGATAAGAGGAACATTGCTCTAGCCTGTTCGCACAAAGCGAGTCTTGTGTGAGTCCCCACCATCTCGGGCTGGTTCCACAACCCCAAAGACACGCACAATCGTATCGAAACACGTCTGTAACACTTCTTTTCATGTGCACACCACGTCACCCTTTGGCGACAAGGACGGTTTGCAGGATCCCTATATTCGTTTTTGTAAAGCGTGATTTTTGTAGTGCGTTGTTTTAGCGTCATTTGATTAGGAGATAATTTCAACAGGAATGAGGGAAGTTGATGGATATTGACATTGATGAGCTAATGTACCAGACATGCCCAATTGACAAAGACCGGGCGATATTGCTGGTTGATCTCGAAACAGAAAGTGCTCCAGCCACCGATGAAAATGGGAATTTACAGTATTACTGCCTGGCTGGTCAGCACGTTTTCTCCGTCGACGAAGATGGGGTAACCATCTAGTCACAATGTGTCTTTGAGGTTGGGGCTGTGGTTGTCCGTGAGGCAGTGGGACTTGCGCAAAGGGCAACAGGCGAACTAACAAACAATTACTCAGTCTATTTTGGGGTCAAATAGCAGGAGACCTCTGAACATCTATTGCCGGATATTTATTGGAGCACAATGGCAGGTATAGGCCCCGTTCTTCATAGTGGGTTTGCGGCTGTGTGAGTCTCTTCTGGTCCGGCACGAGCATTCGCTCACTGCTCCTGTATGCAGGGTTAACCCTCGTTTGCGGGTACCCGTTCTCCCCAAATGCACGAAATGGAACGAAAGGAACAACACATGTTCAAACATATCATACGAATGATCCTGCCACTCGTAGTACTCGTGCTCATCGCTCTGTGCCTGGCACTATCACCCGTACTGGCTACTCACGCGGCGGCACCCCCTGCGGTGGTAATACATACTGTGTCGAGTCAACTTGCACTTGCATACAGATTCTGGCGTCCCTAATTGACGTACTCAAAATTACCAACATGAAACATCCCGAATTTGGGAATATAGTAAGTGTGGTATTCTTGCAGAGGGGCTAATCGAGAAAGGTTAAAAGGGTTAGAGTGGTACATCATTAGGGTGAGGTGGGGGGGACGCTTGCGTCGCCACTTGGAGAGGATCAGTGGCATAGGACGATGGTCGACGCAAGCGTCCCCTTATCGCGCATCCCCGCTTCCGCTCATACGAGATGAGGGGATAGATCAATATGGGAAGGCCCATGTTGGTAGTTTACTACTTGATTGTATCCAGCCAACTCCTCACTTCTTGCGCAGTACGATGTCCCATCTCTTCAAGAGCAGTAACACTCTCTTCTCCAAGCCTTAGAGCCTCATCGAAGTTTCCCTGTAAAGCAGCTGTGCGTGCTAATCCGTAATGTGCCAGGGCTAACAGTTCTTGACTTCCTTCCGGAATGGCAGAAAGCATCTTCTGAAAACAGGTTTCGGCAGCATTTTCACGTTGTTGAACAAGATACAGGTTGCCATACTCATAAAGAGCGGCGGAGGTGATTTCAGGTCTATCTAGCTGTTGGGCTAATGTCAAAACTTCTTGGAAAGACAGGTCTGCTTGTGGATAGTTTCCTTGCTTCCTTAAGGTTAATCCCAGATTGATGAGCAAAGCACATATCCATTCACGATTTTCCATCTGACGCGCAAGGTTTAGCCCTTCCTGAAAGTAGGCTTCCGCCTGAGTGTAATTCCCCAGTTCGCTTTCAGCTTCTCCAAGATTACTAAGTAAGGCACTAATCCATTCCCTGTGTCCAATTTGTCTTGCCAGCATTAATCCTCCCTGGAAATATTCTTCTGCTAGTCTAAAGTTTCCCTGTTCGCCCGCTGTCGCTCCCAAATTAATAAGTATAGTGCAGATGCGATTACGGTCTCCTACCTGGTGTGCTAGGGTCAACCCTTCTTGTAGATATACTTCCGATTGGGCATAATCTCCCCGGATGCCTTCCACCGAGAGTCCACGCTGATCCTCAATCGCTTTGGCGGCTTCTTGCGCACGTTGAAGATGCTCCTCTGCCAGTGGATAGAGCCCGCGCAATAGGAGAAACGGCGCATAGGAGTTGACGCCGCGCACCAATGCTTCCTGTCTACCTGCCTCGTAAGCAAGCTCCAGGGCGGCAAGGATGGTGTTGCTTTCAAGTTCCAGCAATTCGTAGTCTTTTTCGTGCGCTTTCACGTAGCTGATGGCAAATGCGATCATCCGATCACGCGCGGCAGTATCCTCTTTTAATTGCACTCGCGCGTAGTCAGCAATCGTCTGGTGCAGCGTGTAACGGTCTGAACCAACGCTCTCCAACAGGCCCGCGTCGGTAAGGCTGTCCAGTGTTTTTTCGGTACATGCGGCGACCGCCAGGGCAGCCTCCTCTGAGAAACTGCTTGGTTTCGGAGGAAAGACGGAGAGGGCATAGAGCGCGACACGAGCAGTCTTCTCAAGTTGCTGGTCAGTGACTGTGAAGACAGATTGTAACGAGAGTGGCGTGTCTGATGATAGGCTCGTGTGGCGCTCTACCGGCCCATGTGGCTCTTTAATATGTAAGCGCTCCTCTGCAATCGTCAACCGTTCGAGAGCGGCACTAATACGGCGAGGTTTCCCACTGTAAGCCTCTTTGCGCAGGTAATTACCCATCAATGTGAGCGCCAGGGGTAGTCCACCAACGGCATTTACCAGGGCAGCCGCCTTCTTCGCTTCTCGATCCACAACACCTGGAGCCAGCCTCCGCAAAAGTTCCATGCTTTCGATCTCATTCAGTTCCTGGATCAATGTGGCGCCATCAACAGTCATGTGCGTGGCGATATTGGGGAAGCGCGTAGTCACCAGGTGCGCGCAGTTAAGCCCTCCAACTTTGAATGCCAGCGCTTCTTCGAGTTTCCAGGCATCGTCGATGACTAGTAACATACGGCGCGAGCCAATGGCGGCCCGCAGCGTCTTCGCCCATTCTTCGACGCTGCTTATCTCTGTCATTTCGGTCGTTGATATATCTAGGAGCGTTCCCCAACGGCTCAATAGCCCTGAAATGTTGGGGTTTGGCCCCAGGCCAGCCCACAGGATACCATCTTGAAAATTAGCTCGTAACTCAGGGTCGTGTGCTAGTGCGATAGACACTGCTGTCTTGCCTACGCCTGGCAAGCCATTGAGGGCCGTCAACGCCACACTGCCGCCGTTATACAGCCGTTTTTTGATCTGACTGAGTTCGCTCTCGCGTCCCACTAAATGGATGGCAGGCTCAAGGGGGATTGCAGAATCATACAGCCCATGCTCAGAAATGATCTCGATAGATTGGGTACTGCTTGAGGTAGAGGCGGCTCTTGTGGTCGCCTTGTCCCCTCCATTCGCCCTATCTTCCGTCGACCTGGCCATGCTCACTACCAGGCCCAGTTCCTCCTCACTCTTGCCAAAGAACGCGCAGAGCTTGCGGCGAAAGTAGGGATTGGGCCGGGTAATACCCCGTTCCCAACGGCTGATGTTGACATACGTGGTGCCGATACGATCAGCAACTTCTTGCTGCGACAACTTTCGTAGAGTGCGCGCCTCGGCCAGTCGCCACCGGGGCTGAGGGGTAGTTTTCGCTGTTTCCATCCTCATTCCTTCTGGTCAAACGAAAAAATGATAAAGATGTTACATAAAATGATAACATAAGTTCTTCCTTAAGTATATGCTTTCAGGTAATAATTAAGTAAGATCGTTTCTTGTACGACAGGCCCCCCTTATCGACAAAACAACCTAATTGAAATAAACGTCGCACATGAGCGCATCAGAACATAGGAACAAGGAGACTGCCATGCAAGTAGTAGCTTATTGTGAAGAGAAAACATCTCACACCAATTTGGAACAGAACACGGAAAGCATACGACATTTTTCTTTGCAAGATGCGCTACCAGCCGGTCATACATTGGCCCTGAACATGGAACTTGGAACTCTCTCGTACATCTCCTCAGGAGGCGAAGTTCCCCAGTTACTGGTGCAACAGCAGTTTACGGCCAGCGAGTTGAGCATTTTGCTGCCTCTGTTGGACTCGTACCCCTATTATTGTCCTTACGAAGTGCTGTTCGCGAGTTTCTATAACGGTGATGTGACAGAGATGATTGTCGCCCGCTGTCGCCAACGTTTACAAAATTCGCTTGAAATTGGGACGTGGGACCAGGAGATGAGACCTGTACGCAATGTGCTTTCGCGAACACGGCTAAAGTTGCGAACCTTCGGGGTAAATATAACATCAATCCTGGAGACGGGATGTATATTGAGGCTTATGCCTGCAGAAATGCCTGCGCGATCTGCGTAGCAGTGAACGGTAATAGGTCAATAATAGGAAATGTGGTATGGAGTTGACTGCTCGTGGTTTCCACGCGAGCAATCAACTCCATACTTGAACATTATGGCCGCTCTATTACCTTCTCTACCAGATTCTGCTCAGTAATATCCGAGACTGGAGCAGGAAGAGGCGCTAGAGGTCTTGCGAAATAAAGCGTAGTATTGTCATATCCTCCCTCACTGCCAGGATCAGCAATGCCAATCATTTGCCATCCATTTTTTCCGAGTTGAGCCATGGCCGTTCCTAGTCTTCTATGTACATGTTCCACGTGATTGCCATCTGCCTGGTAGTAGACGAGAATCCATTCTCCTCTGCGTATACCGCCTGAATGATCTTCTGTCAAGCAGCAGTATTCCCATTGTTGAGGGACAATGATCTCGCGTTTGAATAACCAGGTTGAAACATGTGCGCTTACCAGTTCCCAGCCTTCGTTGCCGAGTTGGTTTCTGATCTGCCGGGCTGAAGGGGCGCTGCGTGGATCAATTACTTCTAGTCCGTCTACATGTGTAACATTGCTTGTTCCTGGATTGAAGCTAATTTCAAGGTATGTCCATCGTGCCATGGTGCTTCTCCTGCTGCTCTGCTTGTCTCTGTTTCTAGTCTGGGAGTAGACTTCTCTTAACATAATGAACGTGAATGCAAGTGCCATTATGTGTATTTAAAGCCGCAGATGCAGGTTTTCTCTCTTAGACTTTGATTTTGGAGTTTCTATGTTTGTGTATGTTCAAGAGGTTGGAGGTAAGCATGAAAATTTAAGGCATATGCTGGGAATGCTTAAGGGGAGTGATGCCGAGGTATTCGTGCACGACGGAGAGGATATCCTGAGTTCTAAAAGGTTTGGTCAGGTAGTCACGGGCTCCTGAGAGTCGGCCTTTGAGGCGGTCCAGTATGCCATTGTGACCGGAAAGCATGACGATTACGGTATTGTCGAATTGGTGATGCGACTTGAGATATTGCGCAATCTTATACCCATCTATTCTTGGAAGGGCGATATCGAGAAAGACGAGGTCAGGTACGAGGTGTTCCTGCTCTGAGAGCGCGCGTATGGCCTCAACTCCGTTGGCATAACTTACGTACGGGATTCCTTCGCGCTTGAGACTAACTTCGACGATTTTGCGCACTGTTGCTGAATCATCGATGATCATTACCAGTTTACTCATACATGTCGCTCCTTTCCGTCTTTCTTTGTAATATACTTCTGCTTTCATAAACGGGTAAATGGGTGAAAATGGTGTGAAATGAATGCCTGCATGACGGTTGATATAGGCACATGTTAGAGGTGGATGTGCTGTCCTCAATCCGTCATGCTGGTGCTGGTGTCTCGCTCATCATTCTTTCCCAATCTTTCGATGAGATATGATTGGGAAAGAATGCGCTCACCTGGCGATCCACTGTTTACAGTATACTGTTGCGGGCTTCGCATCACCTCCTTTACTGCTCCTTCTTTCTTAGCTTAAAAAGTCGTGTAACATTCGCGTGCGGCTGGGTTGAACAAGCTTGCGCAGGGCTTTGTTTTCGACCTGGCGGATCGCCTCGTAGGTAACACCCAGCTTCTTTCCCACTTCTTTGAGGGAGTGCTCAGGAGTACCGTCAAGACCATAGCGCAGCCGCAAAATCTTGCGTTCGTTGGGACTCAGGCTCTTAAGCAGGTCCTGGACGTGCGTTTCGAGCATCTGCGTGATGACTACCTGCTCTGGTGAATAGGCGTTGTCGTCCTCTAGCGTATCGCTAAAGGGAGGTTCTTCCTCTGTGCCACCATTTGGTGCATCAAGGCTGATGGTATCCTCGCTGGCTACCATGAGCGCGATCACTTGCTGCACATTTATGTCCATCTCCTGAGCCAGTTCCTCGGCGGTGGGTTCACGTTCCAGGTCCTGCTGTAAACGCAGCCGCACCTGTGCTAGTCGTTTCATCTCCTCTTTTTTGTATAGGGGCACTCGAATGGTGCGGGCTTGCCTGGCCAGCGCGTGTGACATCGCCCGGCGAATCCACCACGTTGCGTACGTGCTGAACTTGTAGCCCATATGGTAATCAAATTTATCCACGGCGTGAATAAGCCCGATGTTGCCTTCTTGTACCAGGTCCATTAGATCCATGCCGAGGCCGATGTACTTCTTGGCAATGCTGACTACCAGGCGCAAGTTGGCTTCGATCAACTGACGTTTGGCGTTCTCGCCATCTTCGATGAGCCAGTGATTGGGTTTCGGCTTTTTCTGTTCCAGCCGGGCACGTTCCATGCGCTGGGCCAGGGAGACTACCTCTTCGGCTGAGAGCTGCTGGACAAGCCCGATCTCGTGTTTGTACAGATATTTGCTATCGCGCAGACAGTGAAGTTCCTGGTCCTGACGTAAGGATGTACTTGCATCAGGTCTACCTATCTTCAATTGTTGACTGGCTTCTTGTACCGTTTGAAGTAGAGGTACTATGCGTTGTTGATACTGGTCATTTGCCTGCTTCCCAGCGGGAAGACGTGTGGCTACTGCGCCGGAAGTTCCATGTGTTTGTTCATTCATGCTCTTATCACCCTTCGACTCATCACACCGTTATGGGTGTGACATGTACTACAATAACGCTGATGTTATCCAGACCCCCGCTTTTTAAGGCGGCTCGGACGAGGGCCTTGCTTGCCTGTGATGGGTTGCATCCTTGCTCTTTCAAAGTCTTTTCGATCTCCGGATCCCGTACCATCTCCCAAAGCCCGTCTGAACAGAGCAGCAAACAGTCATTTCCTTGCAAGGGAACAGTAAACCAATCTACCTTCACATCTGGTTCCGATCCAAGACCGCGATAGACCTGGTTTCGATCTGGATGGGTGTAAATATCGTCCCGCGCTATCTGGCCTGCCGCGACCAAACGCGCAACGTGTGAATGGTCGCGAGTGACCTGTGTCAGCCCCTCGCATTCGCGATAGAGGTAGGTCCGACTATCACCGACATTGACCACTAAGGCGGTTGTATCCATAACCAGCGCGGCAGTGATCGTGGCACCCATGTCGGTTTTCACTTCCTTACTGCGTTGTAACACTGCCTGATTTGCCAGTTCCACGCCTTCAATAAGAACCTCGGCGATGTTGTCGTCGGTCATCTCTTCGCTGCCTGCGACATTCGGGAACACCGATCGCAACACGGTTTGTATTGACAGGTAGCTGGCATCTTGTCCGTGAGCGTACCCCCCCATCCCATCCGCTACCACAAATAATCCAAAGGGCAGCAACTGGTCGTTGTAAATGCAGGTACCTTGCAAGGCGACAAGACTATCTTCGTTTGGCTTATTTTTGCGCTTTATCCCGACATCCCAGCCAACTCCTATATCTAGATGCAAGATGAGTTGTCGCTGCCAGGGTTGGAAAGGTATCTGATGCTCCTTCTCAAATTGTTTCGGCAGCACCGGTGGTGGTTTCTGGCGCACGGGCAATGCTAATGGTGACCATGGCAATTGTTCCTGCGCCCCGGTAATCTCCTCTTGTGCCTCTTGCAAATCTGCCTCAAACTCTTTCAGGTCGTGCTGTATCTGCCGCCAGTGCCGTATGAGGGCGACAAACGCCCCTATGAATAGGCCCCAGGCAATGAGCCAGATTACAGACTGGATGACTAATAATGCGACGGGAAGGACAATCGCGGGTCCGCGCAGTACCCATAGGCGTGTAAGCTGGGGAATCACTGCTGCCAGCAATATCCACGCACGTGCAGGCACCCCCCCCGAGGCCCAGAAGATGCCTATGCCGGCAATGAACAGTAGCCCCCAGCTTACGCGCCTTAGCCATGGGTGAATGTCATAGGCGAGTTTGAATTGCTCCAACATGCTTTTGCCCCCTGAAAAACCCCCTTTTATCGCACACACCCCCCAAAGTCAGTAATCGATGGATGTTTTGCATGGAATACCCTTCTACAAAAAATTTTTGAGGGAGGGATCATGAGCTATTTGAAAGTCTGAGTATAAATACCATAGACTATTTCATCAGCTTCATCCTCTCCCACCTCAGCCATCAGCTTATCCTGCCAGGCTCCGACACGGTCCATCCGTTTGTGGATAAACTTATGGCGGCTTGACCCCAAAGCAAAACCATTCATCCCCCGCTGCATAGCTTCAAGTTCCAATTCAATCTGTCGGCGTAAGCGCGCAACTTCACTCTCACTCATGGTCGAAACTTCCTTGTTATATAGGCTTTGCACTACGAGGAACTTCGGTAACCTCAGGAAGTATAAGACAGTGAGCTTTATGAAACCTCCCCGCTAACTCCATAGCGCGGAAATATCTTTCTATTTGCCATTTTGATTGAAAAGCAGATATTTGGAAACATAGTATATTTTTGCACTGAATTCCAACGAACTACATAAATCATCATCTTCTATGCGGGTGTAGCTTCCCTGGGGGTAGTGGTTCAACCTCTCCAATAGTCTTTTCTTAGAATAACTTTGTCTTTGTCTTATACCAGTCTTCTAATTTTTTGCGTTTTTTTTATATTGTTGATGTATGCGGTATAATGCCGTGTGCGTGTTAATTCGGGGATCAACATCCTTCAGGGTGATTCTGAGGACGTGACAATGACTTTTAACAACATAATCTAACCATCCGTAGGTGTATGGATGACCCACATCGTCAGTGGGGAAGTGCCAGCACATCGTATGGCAAGCGAGCGGTGAAAGGACGATGTACAGCACTGCTTGGTTGCTACACGATGTCCTGACCGTCACCACCCGACGATGTGGGTAAGTGCCAGCACATCGTATGGCAAGCGAGCGGTGAAAGGACGATGTACAGCACTGCTTGGTTGCTACACGATGTCCTGACCATCACCACCCGACGATGTGGGTAATCCATACAGTAGGGGCCGATTTATCGTGCCCACCGCCGATTTATCGGCCCTCGATGGATGTTCCAATATCCCGCTTAATTCGTAAGTGTGCATTATCGGCCCTCACTGGATTTTCTGCTATCCGGATGAATAAGCTAAAAAGCATAATCGAGTCCCTTCAGTCGCAGGCGGTTAACTAGGGGAATGGAAGATGAACGGCAAGGTAACCTATCATCAGCAGGTCAGTTACTGCGGCAAACCACGCTGCCATAAATGCCGCGATGGTGTAGGCCATGGCCCATACTGGTACGCCTATACTACGGTAAATGGGCGCACCACACGCACTTATATTGGGAAAAATCTTCCTGCAGACTTGCAAGGATCGCAGGAATCGGCTCCTGTCAACCTCGAACCTGTTGCACTACGCATACGAACACTGGGACAATTCCAACTGGAACGCAAATATGGGCAGGATTGGCAGTCTGTCGCAGATGCAGCATGGCAACACCAGCGGGTCCGCGCTCTACTGGCCTGTCTTCTCAGTAGCCCTGGTCGCAAACTCGGGAGAGAGCAGGTGATGGACGTGCTTTGGCCCGAGGCGGATATTGAGACAGCCTCGAGCCGTTTGGACCGCAGCGTCTACAGTCTGCGCCAGGTACTCGAACCTGCCCTTAACCGTCCTGCTTCCTCTCGTCTTTTGCGTATGGAGCGCGAAGGTCCTGCACTGGCTGATCAGGCATATATCTGGGTCGATGCGGACGAATTTGAACACTTGCTGAACCAGGCGCGCGCAACAAACGATGCAGGGGAACGAGAACAATTGCTTGAAGAAGCCTCGGCCCTGTATAGCGGTGATTTCCTACCGGAAGAGCGTTATTCCGATTGGATCCGTACGCGCCGTGAAGCCCTGCAACGCAGCTGGATGGGGTCGCAGCTGGAACTGGCCGATCTGCGTATCGCACGAGAAGCGCTGGTAATCGCAATTGAGCCGCTGGATCGTTTGCTCGCTACTGACCCCGCCAATGAAGCTGCTGTACAGCGGCTCATCATCTCGCTGGCCCGACTGGACCGGCGCGGAGAGGCTTTGCGTGCCTACCACCGCTTTGCTACAGATCTCCAGCGTGATTACCATGTCGCGCCTAAAGCGGAAACACGCGCCTTGTACGAGGCGGTGCAGCAAGGAGAAACCCACGTTACCTTGCCATTTCCCCCCATTCCTCCACAACTCCGTCCGGCGGCGGAAGTTGCTTCAGCAGCGGAGCGTGACGTCTCTATCACGCCCAGGCAGGGCTACAAAGTGCAGATTGGGCGCAGTCACCAGACGCCGTTGATTGGGCGTGACCAGGAACTCGAGACTATGTACCAGGTGTTGCTGGCGAGCGAACAGGGAACACGGGCACATGCTGGTCACCAGAAAGTCTCTTCCCTGCCGTTGGATACGCAGCGCCAACCGCAGTGTATACTGCTGGTAGGCGAGGCAGGCATAGGTAAGACAAGATTGGCCGAAGAGCTGAGCCAGGAGGCCCTGAAGCGCGGTTGGGCTGTAGCATGGAGTAGAGTCTACGCGCAAGAGAGCAGCGTGCCTTATCGGCAGTGGACTGAAGTGCTGCGCAACGCATTGGCGCACGGCCTCTGGCAGCGACAAGAGATTACTAAGCAGCGGCTCGTCTATCAATCCCTGAGTACATTGCTTCCAGAACTGCACGACCTGTTCCCCGAGGTAGTCTATCCATCGCCTCAGTCTCCAGAACAGGAGCAACTGCGCCTATGGGAGGCCACGCTCAAACTGCTCAGTACCATCAGCGAGCGTACGCCGTTGCTGCTCGTGCTGGATGACTTCCACTGGGCTGACGCCAGTAGTAGTGAACTGTTTGCCTATCTTGTGCGCCGAATGCATGGGCACTCAATTGTCATGGTGGGAACATACCGTGATAACGAGCTTCCCGCCAGTAATCCTTTGCGTCCACTGCTGACCGACTTGCAGCGCGAACAGGTTATCCTGAGCATACCCATCCAACCACTCAGCGACGAGCAGATCGCCTCGCTGGTCGCTCACCTGCCGGGAACGATGGTGCGGTTTATCCAGAGCAAAGCGGCAGGGAACCCCTTCTTCGCTGAAGAACTGGCCCGCACCGTCGAGAGCGCACCTGGTACGCAGGTCAGCGCACCGAACCAGACCAACACCAACGGATTGACTGATGCTGAGGTGCTGGTGCGGCAGGATTGGACCCTGCCCGACACCATCTCCGCCGTGCTCGAACTGCGCATGAGCAGGCTGAGCAATCCCTGCCAAAGGCTGTTAAGCAACGCTGCTGTGCTTGGCGGCTCTTTCACCTTCCACGTCATTGAACAGATGGAAACAGGCATCAACGCCAGAGCCGATGAAGATACCATCCTTGACCTGCTCGAAGAGGCCATCCAGGCCGGTGTGCTCACCGAAGAAGGAACCGGCACTCGAATCACCTACCAATTCTGGCACCCCCTGCTGGTCAGCCACCTCTACGACCAGTTCTCAGCCGCCAGGCGCGCGCGCCTGCACCGCCGTGCCGCCGAAGTGCTGCAACGCGTCTACCAGGGACGCGAAGAGGAAGGGGCAGCCGTCATCACTCACCACCTCGTAGCGGGGGGAGCAGATCCACTACAGGTCGTTCACTATGCTGAACTGGCAGGCGACCGTGCTTATAACCTCTCCGCTTATCCTGAGGCTGAAGGCTTCTACCGCATAGCCGTTAGCCAGTTGGATGAACACATAGGACCATCTCCTGGGCTGCTCCGCGACGCCAGCCAGGACGAACGAACACGATTAGCCTATTTTCTGGAAAGATTAGGCGAATGTACCAGGGTTCAGGGAAACGACGAAGAGGCGCGCCACCTTTACGAGCGCGTTCTGGAGGTCAGAAGTTATCAACGCACCTTTACCACAGATGATGAGTATCAATATGAGGCTCAGATAGATGCTTTATTATGGCGCGAGATTGCTTTGACGTGGTATGACTCATGGGATAGTGAACAGGCTCAAGCGTGTTGTGAACGTGGAGAGGAGGTATTGCGTGAAGCGGGAGTAAAGGGAGGGTCTGCGTGGGCTATTATACGTTTTCAACAAGGTTACATTAATTGGAGAGAGGGAAACTATGACTCGGCCTATGGCTTTGCGCTTGAAGCATTGGAGTTATTCAAAGGCCTATTCGAACAGCAGAATTTCCAAGAAGGAAGTACTTTACGTCTTACGGGTACAAGACGTTCGCTTGCAGGTGATCCAGTCAATCTTGGGCGGACACATACATTGCTCGCTGCTATTGTTGCTACTATAGGGAAGCCAACTGAGGCCCTTGTCTATCTAGATACGTCTTTGGCACTGTTTGAGCAATATGACCGCCAAAGAGAGATAGCTAATGTTAGTTGTAACATAGGAGATATTCACTTAAGGAAGGCAGAACATCAGGAAGCACAAGCTTCTTTTCGTCGATCACTCCACCTTGCAAATCGTGTAGGAGATATACCTCTCAAGGCTGTAGTCTTTGGTAATCTTGGAGTACTGACTTTCCGTTCTGGTAGCCTTTTAGAGGCAGAAGAATGGTTCAAAAAAGGCATTATACTGGCGGAGCAAATTAACGATCAGGTTTACATCAGTTTGTTTTGTGCCTACTTAGCAACAGTGTATAAAGATCAGGGCAAGTTCACTGAGTCAAAAGATTCGGTGTATCGTGCTTTAACAATTGGGCGCGCTATTCGCAATCCGCCTTGTATCAGTCTCTCTTTGGTGGCCTTAGGTAGTCTACGCATCGCACAAGCAGTTGAGCATACTATCGGGCATAATAGAGATCAGAAAGATAGTGGATGGCTTCATACGGGTAGACAGGATCTCGAGGTAGCTGACATCCATTTTCTCTTGCGGGCTAAAGCAACGTTAGAACGTGTTCTTGTTTTGCAGGAGGAACTCGAAGCAGAAACCAAAATTGAAGCTCAATTGGCATTGGTAGAAGTCATACTAATGCTGGGAGATCTAGAGACTGCGAAAGACTTTGTTACACGAACACTGGAAGAAGCAAACCAATACGAGCTTATCTGGGGACTTGCACGCTGTCAGCGACTTCTAGGAAGAATTCTTGCTAGACAAGGACAACAAGAACAAGCTGAGTACTATTTCGAACAGGCGGTACAAGTATTGAATAAGTGTGAGATACGCTTGGAATATGCCAATACCTTGTATGATTACGGTGTTGCTTTAATGGAATACAGAAGTGCCGAGAAAAATAGATATCAACAAGGGCTAAGCTACCTGCAAGAGGCTTATAAGATATTTGAAGCAAGCCGTGCTACCCTGAAATTACTGAGGATTGAGCGCGATATTTCGATATACAAGGACCGTAGAGGATAGTTCGACACCTGTAGTGACCCAATCTAATGAGGGCAGTACATACCTTTTAGTGTCATGTGTCATTGACATCCGAATCAAAGAGATGTTATATACGCTCCTGGTAATACTACTTACAATCCACGAGAAGTGACCCGAGCATGAGGGGATAATAGCTGAGTCTAAGTAGATTTATCCGTTAAGGGAAGTCATACAGTATGGAGACATCATGCAGTCCCGGCAATTCGCGTAACTCTCTCTGGTAAAGATGAAGATGACGTACAACAATATCAGTGAAGATGTTCGAGACGCTTTAAGAAAGGTAGGTAAAGACCTATGAACCCCAAACACTATTCAATGGTCTTCCAATAGGACTCAAGGGATAACATCTATGTCGTTACTGTCCCTGAACTTCCTGGATGCAAGACACATGGGAGAACATATACAGAGGCAGTTAAGAACGCTCTTGAAGTGATCGAACTTTGGATTGAGGATGCACAGAAATCGGGAGAGCCAGTTCCCCTGCCTATGGTTGCGGCCTAAGTAGCAAGAAGACACCCTGGCTTATGTTACCCAACACTTTAAGCTAGGGTATTTTTTCTTTCCCTTTGGCACTATCATCAAATAGCTTGCCATTGGAAACCCATAGCACCATCACAAAAGTTCTCGAGAAGCCCTGGTAGCTCAAGCCTGGAATGAAGCACCATCACCTCTCTCAATACGAGTGAAAGAAACATCCTGCTCAAATAGTATAGCGAACAAAGCTGTTCTGTGCTATGATAGCCACAGAACCCGCAAATGAGAGCGCGAGCGAGGAAGCAGTAGGAGGTCACGTCACGATGGGAAGTGAGGCGTCCCCTCTCCGAGTGTTTATCAGCTATAGCCACGACTCCCCAGAACACGCCGATCGGGTGCTGGCACTGTCCGATCGTCTGCGCCAGGATGGCCTTGACAGCATCCTTGATCAGTACATCCTCGGTTCACCTGATGAAGGCTGGCCACGCTGGATGGATCGGCAGATACGCGATGTCGACTTCGTCCTGATGATCTGTACCCCCACCTATTATCGACGTGTGATGGGAGAAGAACAACCAGGGGTAGGGCATGGTGTGAACTGGGAAAGCCATCTCATCTACCAACACTTCTACCAGGATGGGACTATCAATACCCGTTTTCTCCCGATCTTACTGGAAGGCGGGAGCGCTTCAGACATCCCTGTACCCTTTCAGGGCGTTGCTTACTACCAACCCATGACGGAAAAAGGATATGAAGCCCTCTATCGTCGCCTGACCAATCAACCCTTGACACCTCCACCAGACATAGGCACACCAAAGAAGCTTCCCCCTCGTGAACGCCCACCACGTGCCTTTGGGAACACACAGACAGACGACACACAACAGGTCATCCTGTCAGCGGGGACGAATCAGGAGGGTAGTTCCGTGCCAGCGCAAACCTCACTGGTTGGCATTTCGTCGCACATCGGTCGCAGTCACCAGCATCCACTCTTAGGACGCGACCGCGAGCGAGAGGTCTTGCGCCACTTCCTCTTCGAGACTGAGCAGTGCAGAAATGCTCTGGTTGCCGATCACGCGACGCTTCACCTCTCAGAACACCGACCGTCTCGCTCACCCTTCATCGTATTGAACGGGGATGCCGGGATTGGCAAAACCCGTCTCGCTGAAGAGGTCGGGCGTGAGACGCAGAATCGTGGATGGACCGTCCTCTGGAGTCAGAGCTACGCTCAGGAGATCCCCTTGCCCTATCGGTTGTGGATCGAGGTTGTGCGCCAGGCAATGACCCAGGGCGTCTTCCCCTACCAGGAGATGAGCCAACATCCTCGCCTCTAC
>WNGR01001392.1_pt1 | contig 39584 bp, 37 predicted proteins | sample 5407581 | NCBI WGS metagenome assembly WNGR01 (sample SAMN13153383, study PRJNA577476) | soil metagenome | isolation source: 80 cm soil or saprolite under Garry oak tree replicate 2 | place: USA:California | collected 2016-06-15 | reverse complement strand
CCGGCCCGCGGCACCCGACCCGGACGGGCGCCGCCGCGACCTGCGAGCCGACTGCGAACGCTGCTTCGGGCTGTGCTGTGTCGCGCCGGCCTTCTCCGCCTCGGCGGACTTCGCCATCGACAAGCCCGCCGGGCAGGCCTGTCCGAACCTGCAAGCCGACTTCCGCTGCGGCATCCATCAGCGTCTCAGGCAGCGGGGCTTCCCAGGCTGCGCCGCCTACGACTGCTTCGGCGCCGGCCAGAAGGTCGCCCAGGTCACCTTCGGCGGGCAGGACTGGCGGCGTGCCCCGCACACCGCCACGCGGATGTTCGAGGCCTTCGCGATCATGCGGCAGCTCCACGAGCTGCTCTGGTACCTGACCGAGGCGCTGCGCCTGCAACCGGCCCGCCCGCTCCACGGCGAGCTCGGCCGCGCCCTGGAGGAGACCGAACGCCTCACCGAGCTCCCTTCCGACGCGCTCCTGGAGCTTGACGTGGCGGCACACCGGCGAGCCGTCAATGCGCTGCTGCTCCGCGCGAGCGAGCTGGTGCGGGCCGGCCTCCGGCCCCAGCCGATCGACCGCAGGGGCGCCGACCTCATCGGAAACGACCTCCGGGGAGCCGACCTGCGCGGCGCCAACCTCCGTGGCGCGTCACTCATCGGTGCCGACCTGGAGGGCGCCGACCTGCGCGTGGCCGACCTCACCGGCGCCGACCTCCGGGGAGCCGAGCTTGGGGGTGCCGACCTCACCGGGAGCCTGTTTCTCATCCAGGCGCAGCTCGACGCGGCCAGGGGCAGTGCCGGCACCAGGCTGCCACCCTCGCTGGAGCGGCCTGCGCACTGGCGGGGCGGAGGTCACGCCCCGGTGGGACCGTCCGGGTAGGGCTGGAGGCGGACGCCGTGGTCCCGCTCGCGCATGGGGACATGACAGCTCGTCTGGCATCCAAGGTCGTGGCGGTGACCGGAGGAAGTCCCGGGATCGGAAGGGCGGTCGCGGAGCGGGTCGCCTCCGAAGGGGCCGCTGTTAGCCTGCGATGGCGGTGTCGCCCGTCAGCGTTCGAGGATCTCCAGGTCGAGCTGGCGCAGGCGCTCGTGATCGGCGAGCAGGTCGATGGCGACGATCTTCCCGCCCGCGACCGTGAAGCTGAACACGACTCGCGGGCGTCCGCCCGGAGCCCAGACGGCTCCGGCCGCGCCGTTGATGAGCGCCGGTTGTGCGGCCTGGGCGCGCCCCGAGAAGGTCTCGGCCACGGCCGCCGCACCGCGGACCTCCTGCGCCGCGCCGGTTTGCACGGCGGCGCGGTCGGCTCGGAGCACGATGTCCGGGTCGAGCAGCGCGAGCAGCGCGTCGAAGTCGCCGCCGCGTGAGGCAGCCAGGAAGGCGCCGACGACCGCTCGCTGGCGCGGCGGGTCGGGGTCGCGGGCCACACCCGCGCCCTGCACCCGGCGGCGGGCGCGGCTGGCGAGCTGCCGGGCCGCGGCAGGGGAGCGCTCGACGATGGGAGCGATCTCGTCGAACGGCACGGCGAACATGTCATGGAGCACGAACGCCAGCCGCTCGGCGGGCGCCAGCGTATCGAGCACCACCAGCATCGCCAGCCCGACCGAGTCGGCCTGGAGTGCCTCGTGCTCGGGGTCGATGCCGTCCTCGTCGCCCGCGACCGGGTCAGGCAGGTCCGCGCCCACGGGCTCCTCGCGCCGCGACTTGCGCGACTGGAGCATGTTCAGGCACACCCTCGCCACGATCGTCGTCAGCCATCCGGCCAGGTTGTCGACGCCGCTGGTGTCGGAGCGGCTGAGTCGTAGCCAGGTCTCCTGGACCGCGTCGTCGGCCTCGCTCAGCGAGCCGAGCATCCGGTAGGCCACCGCCCGCAGGTGGATGCGGTGCGCCTCGAATTGCTCCGCCAGCCAGTCGTGTTGTTCCATCGTCACATTCCTCCATCGCGGACTGTCATATCACCGACCGGCGGAACCCCGCCGATGTGACGAGCAACAGGAGGAGCACCCATGACCGATGGCATGAAGACGATCGTCCACCCCGTCAGGGACCTCGCGAAGGCCAAGGCCGTGTACAGGGAGCTGCTGGGCGTGGAGCCTTACGCGGACGAGCCGTACTACGTCGGCTTCAGGGTCGGAGACCAGGAGCTCGGTCTGGATCCCAATGGCCACGGCAAGGGCATGACGGGACCTGTCGGCTACTGGGATGTCGACGACATCACCAGCACCCTGAAGGCGCTCCTGGAGGCCGGCGCGGAAGCGCAGCAGGAGATCACCGACGTCGGCGGGGGCAAGCTGATCGCGACCGTGAAGGACGCGGACGGCAACGTCATCGGCCTCGTCCAGCCGGCCTGAGGGCACAAGCCGGCGCTCGGCGCCGCGGCGGTGCGGTCACCGTGACGACAGGCGGTGACCGCCCCGCGTGGGCTCACCTGGCTGAGCGCGGCACGACCAGGCCGGACTCGTAGGCCATCACGACGGCCTGCGTCCGGTCGCGGAGCCCGAGCTTGCTCAGCACGCGGCTCACGTGGGTCTTGATCGTCTCCTCGGTGACCACCAGCCGGGCAGCGATCTCGGGGTTGGACAGGCCCTCGGCGACCAGCCGCAGGACCTGCGTCTCGCGCGGGGTGAGCGCGGCGAGCGCGTCCGTGGCTGGGGCGTCCGGCTTGGGGTGCTGCAGGGCGAACTCGCTGATGAGCCGGCGGGTGATGGTCGGCGCGAGCAGCGCGTCGCCGGCGGCGATGACCCGCACGGCGTCGAAGAGCCGCTCGGCGGTGACGTCCTTGAGCAGGAACCCGCTGGCACCGGCGCGCAGCGCGTCGTAGACATACTCGTCCAGGTCGAAGGTCGTCAGGATGAGGATGCGCGGCCCGCCGGCTCCGGAGCCGGCCAGCTGCCTGGTGGCCTCGATGCCGTCCAGGCCGGGCATGCGGACGTCCATCAGGACGACGTCGGGGCGCAGCTGGAGGCAGATCCGGACCGCTTCCGCCCCGTCGGAGGCCGTGCCGACGACCGTGAAGTCCGACTGGGTGTCCAGCAGCGCGGCGAAGCCGGCGCGGACGACCTGATGGTCGTCGGCGACGACGATCCGCACCGCCGGCGGCATGGCGGTCATCCGGGCGCCTCGGCCTTGGCGGGTAGCGTGGCCTCGACGAGGAAGCCGCCGCCGACCGCCGGGCCGGCGCGCAGCTGGCCGCCGACGGCCGCGGCGCGCTCGCGCATGCCCGGCAGCCCGTGACCGCCGGCCGGCGCCGCGGAGGGCGGCCCGGGTCCGTTGTCGCGGATGCGCAACCGCAGGGCGTCGTCCGTGTAGTGCAGTTCCACGTCGACGGCGGCACCTGGCGCGTGGCGCCGGGCGTTGGTGAGGGCTTCCTGGGCGATGCGGTAGGCGGCGAGCTCGACGCCCGGGTCGAGCGTGACCGGTGGGCCGCCGACGATCAGGCGGGTGCCCGCCCCGGACGCCTCCCGTGCCTCGTCGAGCAGGTCGTTGAGTTGCTTCAGGCTCGGCTGGGGTCGCCGGTCCGCGACCTCGGTCTGGGCGTCCTCGCGCAGCACGCCGAGCAGCCGCCGCATCTCGGTCAGCGCGGCCCGCGCGGTGTCGCCGATCGCGGACAACCGCTGCGCCCCGGCGGCAGGCATCCCGGGAGTGGCCAGCCGGGCCGTCTCCGCCTGCACGGCGACCATCGAGACGTGGTGGGCGACGACATCGTGCAGCTCGCGGACGATGCGCGCCCGTTCACCGCGAGCCGTGTGCTCGAGCAGGGTGCCGGCGATGTCCTGCCGGGCGGCGCTCTGCGCCAAGGCCTCGCTGCGCGCACGCCGTGCGATCCCCGCCCAGGCGGTCGCCGGGGCCAGCGAGGCCAGCAGCAGGGTGAGGACCCCCGCCTCGGAACCCCTCGGACGCGGACCAGCGAGCGCCAGCACCAGGAAGGGCGCGGCAAGGCCCGTCGCCAGCAGTAGCGCGCCGGTCCGGCCGAGCCGGTAGAGGACGATCAGCTGCGCAGCCAGGCCCGCGACCGTCAGGTTGTGGAAGAGCGCGAGCGACAGCACGCTCGCCGCGGAGACGGCCATGGCGGCTCCGGCCGGGGGCAGGAGCGCCAGCGGCAGCGTGGTGCACACGGCGAGGAGGTAGAGCGCCAGGGCGAACTGCCCGCTCACGTCGGTGAGCGCGGTCCGCGTGATCGACTCGGTCACCGCGAGCAGTCCCAGCAATGCCCCGGCGACGGCAGGCGCCCGCGGGGCCGCGACGATCCGCCGTCCCTTGTCGGCCCATCCGCTGCGCCAGTCACCCGCTCGGCTCACGTCGACCATTGTCGCCGCTGGCTGGCACGCTCGCGTCCCCGCGGCCGGTGATACCGCCGTCCCCCGTGCCAGGGATGCCTGGCGACGCATGTCCCTCGCGCCAGCGACGGCGAAGATGGCTCCCCGCCGTGACGATCGCCCCGCAGCTGTTCTCTACGCTTCGTGGCATGAAAGCGACTATCGAAGTCACCGGCCTGCGCAAGCGATTCGGGCGGACCGTGGCCCTGGACGGACTGTCGTTCACGGTCGCGTCGGGAGACGTCACCGGCTTCGTCGGCCCCAACGGCGCGGGAAAGTCCACCACGATGCGGGTGATCCTCGGCCTGGACGCGGCCGACGAGGGCAGCGCGCTGATCGGCGGGCAGCCGTACCGGAGCCTGCGGCACCCCCTGAACCACGTCGGAGCGCTGCTGGACGCCGCCGCCCTGCAGCCGAGCCGGACCGCCCGCAACCACCTGCTTTGGCTGGCCCACTCCCAGGGCCTGACCGTCCGGCGGGTCGACGAGGTCACCGAGCTGGTCGGGCTCCAGACAGCCGCCCGGCGCAAGGCCGGCGGCTACTCCCTGGGCATGCGGCAGCGGCTCGGCATCGCGGCGGCGATGCTCGGCGACCCGCCGGTGCTCATGCTGGACGAGCCGTTCAACGGCCTGGATCCCGAGGGCATCGTGTGGATGCGGGGCTTCCTGCGATCGCTGGCCGCCGAGGGCCGCGGCGTCCTGGTCTCCAGCCACCTGATGAGCGAGCTCCAGGACACCGCCAGCCATCTGGTGGTGATCGGCCGCGGCCGGCTGGTCGCGGACACCAGCGTGGCGGACCTGATCGCGGCCGCGTCCAGCGGCCGGGTCACGCTGCGCACCGCCGCCCGGTCGGAGGCGATGACGGTGCTGGCGCACGCGGGCGCCACCGTGGCCGCCACCGATCGCGACACGCTCACCGTGTCCGGACTGGCTGCAGAGCGCGTCGTGGCGGTGCTCGGCGAGAGCGCGGTGCCGTTCTCCGAGGTGTCGGCGCACCACGCGACGCTGGAGGAGGCCTACATGGAGCTCACCCGGGACACGGTCGAGTTCCGCGCCGCGGCGGGGGAGGCGGCACGATGACCACCGGAACCGCCACGCCGTACCGCTCCGAGGTGCGGGCCGGGCGCGACGGATTCGCGCAGCTGCTGCGCGCGGAGTGGACCAAATTCAGGACGGTGCGCGGCTGGGTGATCGGCATGGTGACCGCCGCGCTGGTGACCGTGCTGGTCGGGCTGCTGGGCCCGGCCGGCAGCAGCATCAGTTGCAGCGGTCCGGGTGGTCAGGCCTGCAAGCACCACATCGCTCCGGTGGGGCCGGGCGGCGAGCCGGTGACCGATAGCTTCTACTTCGTCCGCCAGCCGCTGGCCGGAGACGGCAGCATCACCGTCCGGGTGACCTCGCTGACCGGCCTGTACGGACCGAACGGCGCGGTCCCGGCCGGCCAGGGCTCGCTGGCGGGCATGCGCAGCGGCACCCAGCCGTGGTCCAAGGCCGGGATCATCATCAAGGCGAGCACCAGCCAGGGGTCGGCCTACGCGGCGATGATGGTCACCGGCAGCCACGGGGTGCGGATGCAGTACGACTACACCCACGACCTGGTCGGCCCGCCGGGTGCCGTGTCCGCGGCATCCCCGCGCTGGCTGCGGCTGACCCGCTCCGGCGACACGATCACCGGGTATGCGTCGGCCGACGGCGCCCACTGGACCAGGGTCGGCACCGCTCACCTGGCCGGGCTGTCATCGACCGTGCAGGCCGGATTGTTTGTCGCCTCCCCCGAGTACTCGGTGACGACCCAGTCGTTCGGCGGGACGAGCTCGAGGGGCGGCCCCAGCCAGGCCACCGCCCTCTTCGATCACGTCAGCCTCCAGGGCACCTGGCCGCGGGGCACGTGGACCGGTGAGGGGATCGGAGGCGAGACCGGTACGGACGTGCCAAGGGGAGGGTTTCAGCAGGTCGGCGGCGGGTTCACCGTGAGCGGATCCGGCGACATCGCGCCAAAGCTGCCCGGGGAAGGGCCCGGCAGGACAATCGGGGACAGCCTCGTGGGCGCGTTCGCCGGGCTGATCGCGGTGATCGTCGTGGCCACGATGTTCATCACCGCCGAGTACCGGCGGGGCCTGATCCGCACCACCCTGGCCGCCAGCCCACGGCGGGGCCGGGTGCTGGCGGCGAAGGCCATCGTGCTCGGCTCGGTCACCTTTGTCACCGGGCTGGCCGCCAGCGCCGTCACGGTCCCGCTCGTCGAGCGGCTGGAGCGCGCCAAGGGCTTCGACGTGTTCCCGGTGACGTCGCTGATGGAGCTGCGCGTGGTGGCCGGCACCGCGGCGCTGCTCGCCGTCGCGGCCGTCCTGGCCCTTGGCGTGGGCACGGTCCTGCGGCGCAGCGCAGGGGCGGTCACCGCCGTCATCGTGCTGATCGTCCTGCCGTACCTCCTGGCGGTCGCCTCCGTCCTGCCCGCGGGCCCCTCGCAGTGGCTGCTGCGGCTCACCCCGGCCGCCGCCTTCGCCATCCAGCAGAGCGTTCCGCAGTACCCGCAGGTCAGCGGTATCTACACGCCGTCACTGGGCTACTACCCGCTGGCGCCGTGGGCCGGCTTCGCCGTGCTGTGCGCCTGGGCCGCGCTCGCCCTGGGCCTGGCCGTGCTCCTGCTGCGCCGGCGGGACGCATGAGGCAGGCACTGCACGCGGAGTGGACGAAGCTGCGAACCGTGGCGGGTACGAGCTGGCTGCTGTTCGCCGTCATCGCACTGACCGTGGCGCTGAGCGCCGCGGCGGCCGCCGCCGTCACGTGCCCAAGCGCGGGCTGCGACCAGGACCCCGCCAAGGTCAGCCTCACCGGCATCGAATTCGGCCAGGCGGTCGTCGCCATCCTGGCCGTGCTGGCGATCAGCGGCGAATACAGCTCCGGGATGATCCGCGTCACCTTGGCGGCGATGCCGCGACGGACCACCGTTCTGGCCGCCAAGGCGGTGGTCGTCAGCGGGTTGGTGCTGGCGGCCGGAGCCGTCGCGGTCCTGGGGTCCGTGCTTGCCGGGCGGCTCATCCTGCCAGGCAACGGCTTCACGGCGGCGCACGGCTACCAGGCTCTTTCCCTGGCCGATGGGCCGGTGCTGCGCGCCGCCGCCGGCTCGGTCCTCTACCTTGCCCTGATCGCGCTGCTCAGCCTCGGCGTCGCCACCGCCGTGCGGGACTCCGCCACGGCCATCGGGGTCGTGCTCGGCCTGCTCTATCTCTTCCCGATCATCACCGCCGTGGTGGCGGACCCGCACTGGTACCGGCACCTCCAGCAGCTCGGGCCGATGACCGCCGGGCTGGCCATCCAGGCCACCACCAACCTCCGCGGCCTACCCGTCAGCCCATGGGCAGGCCTCGGCGTGCTCGCCGCCTGGGCCGCGGGCGCACTCCTCGCCGGTGGACTGCTGCTGCGGCTCCGCGACGCCTGAGCGGCAGGTCCAGGGGTGGACCGCCGTCAGGTGGTTACCGCCCAGGGCCGGGTGGGCTGCCAGAGGATAGGGACAGCGATCCTGCCGCGGCCGCGGCCACGGGTACGGCACTCAGGCGCCGTGGCCGGGCGCGCACCGGCCGGCCGCTCCTTATTTGGCGCCAAACAGTCGAGCCACATCTGTGAGAAAGTTATTTACGCCAGGAGCCGCCGCCGACTGCGCCAATAGGAAGCCCCAAACCGCACTGACAAGAAACGCAGCGACGCGCAGCCGCCGCAGAAAAAGCAGGACTCCGACAGTGACCGTGAACAGAAAGAAAAGGGAAAAGGTAACCCTCATCTCTTACCTCCCTTTTCAGAGCAATCAGTCACCATAGGATAGCATGTCGTGACTTCGTCGCCGAGTGGGAAAGATTCAAGAAGGGCGAGCCACGCAAACGCCCATCGCCAATCCGGACATCCCACCAGCGCCACTACCAGTTGGAGCCGGGTCCGCACGCGCTGACCTTGGACGTCTTCCGCCGTCCGCTGGTGGCGATCCGGCGTGATGGCCTGGCAGCCGGACGATGGAACGCCTGGACCAGAGACGGAGCGAAAGACGAGGGCGATGATGGTCGGCGGGGCATGGGTGGGGTAGGGTCGACGCACCATGAAGATGCTGGCGCCGCGGCGTGCCGTCAGGGCTCTGCTTGCCCTTATGGTGTTGCTTGCGCCCCTGAGTGCGTGGACGGCGGCGGTCCCTGCGGGCGGCGGCACCCGGGCGGAGCGGGCCGTTGTCCATGCGATGTCCCGCGGCGAGCAGGTTGTGCTGGCCGATCGCCAGCCGCTGTTGCGGGCGGTGGTCGACCGGCGCGGCCACCTTGGCCGGTCCCGTTCGGTACTGCTCGGCATCCTCGTGGGCACCGCGCTGTTGGGAGTCACCTGGCGTTGGCGGGGTCGCGGTGGCTGGGCAATCCCGGTAGGCCGGCGCTGTGCCGCGCCGGCCTACGCTTCGCGTGCTCCCCCTCGGCTTGGGACCGCCTGACACCTCGCGATCCGAAGCTGGGGGATCTCTCATGTCACGCCATCTTGGATGGCGGCTGTTCGCCGTCATCGTGGTGCTCGGCGCGGCCGCGGCGCTGGTGCTCACGCGTCCGGCCCGGCTCGGTCTGGACCTGCGCGGCGGGACCCAGATCGTGCTCGAAGCCTCCGACACCGCGCGTCAGAAGGTCGACCGCGACACCGTGGACCGCACCCTGGAGGTGCTGCGGCGACGCGTCGACCAGCTCGGGGTGACCGAGCCGACGCTGCAGCGCTCGGGCGACCGTCGGGTAATCGTCGAGCTGCCAGGCGTCTACGACCCGGCCGAGGCGGTCAAGGTGATCGGTCGCACCGCCCAGCTCGCGTTCCACCCAGTGCTCAGCACCCTGGTGGGCGGGCAGAAGGCTGCCGCAGGTGAGCTGGTGCTGGCCGACGAGCAGGGCGCCAGGCTGCGGCTCGGCTCGGCCGCGCTGAGCGGCGGGGTTGTCGGCGACGCGCGCGCCGAGCTGGACCCGCAGTTCCAGACGCGATGGCAGGTCGCGATCGAGTTCCGCGACACCGGCGGGCGGCAGTGGGCGCAGCTGACTGGCAAGGCCGCCTGCGAGCCGGCGGGCGACCCGGGGCGGCGGGTGGCGATCGTGCTGGACCGTCAGGTGATCTCCAGCCCGCAGGTCGACCTGTCGGTACGGTGCGGCCAGGGCATCAGCGGCGGCAGCACGCCGCCCTGGCGGGCAGTGCCAAGCCGCAGCAGGCCGCGCCGGGACCCGCCGTCACCGCGTCAGGCGGGAGGGCCACAGCCAGGCGCCCGGACGGCCCCGAAGCCGTCCCGGTGTCCACGCCGACCCGCCCGACGCGACCGCGGCCGCCGGCGCCGCGCAAACGGCGCAGGCACCAGGGGAAGCGGAAGCGACCCCGATGACAGGAAGGAGCGACCGCCAAGCCATGGACGTCAACGAGACCCCACTGCCAGGGGTTGGGCTGCGTTACGACTTCACCACCCGCTCTGGCCGGCAGGTCGGCGTCGTGTCGCACCGCAGCGGCCGGCGCGACCTGCTCGTCTACGACCGCAAGGATCCCGACACCTGCACCGAGGTGGTGCAGCTCACCGAGGAGGAGGCCGACACGCTGGCCGAGATGCTCGGCGCGGCGCGGATCGCCGAGCGGCTGGCCGAGCTGCAGCAGCGCGTCGAGGGGCTGGCGATCGACTGGCTGCAGATCCGGCCCGGCTCGCCGTACGCGGGCCGGCCGTTGGGCGACACCCATGCGCGCAGCCGCACCGGCACCTCGATCGTGGCGGTCCTGCGCGGCGACCAGGCGATCCCGGCGCCCAGCCCCGACGTGGCATTGCAGGCGGGTGACACCGCCGTGGTGGTCGGCACCCCCAAGGGGATCGCCGCGCTGGCCCGACTGCTTGGCGGTTGAGCGCGGATGCACGGCGCGGAGCTGCTCCTGGAGCTGGGCGGGGTGATCCTGGGGCTCGGCATCCTCGGCAGGGTCGCGGGCCGGCTGGGCCTGTCGCCGATCCCGCTGTACCTGCTCGCCGGCCTGGCGTTCGGCAAGGGCGGGCTGCTGCCACTGGTCACCGCGACCGAGTTCATCCAGACCGGTGCCGAGCTCGGCGTGATCCTGCTGTTGCTGTTGCTTGGCATCGAGTACTCCGCCGAGGAGTTGACCGCCAGCCTGCGGCGCTCAGCCGGGGCCGGTCTGGTCGACCTGGCGCTCAACTTCACCCCCGGGCTGGCCGCCGGGCTGCTGCTGGGCTGGCCGCCGCTGGCGGCGGTGGTGCTCGGCGGGGTCACCTACGTGTCGTCGTCGGGGATCGCCGCCAAGCTGCTCGGCGACCTTGGCCGGCTCGGCAACCGCGAGACGCCGATCGTGCTGTCCATCCTGGTGGTGGAGGATCTCGCAATGGCTGCCTACCTTCCGATCCTGGCCGGCCTGCTGGCCGCCGGCAGCGTGCTGGCCAAGGTGGTGCCCGTCGTGGTCGCGCTGGTGACCGTCGCGGTCGTGCTGGCGGTCACGCTGCGCTGGGGGCGCACGATCAGCCGGCTGGTGTTCACCCCCAATGATGAGGTCCTCCTGCTGGTCGTCCTCGGCTTGGCGCTGCTGGTCGCCGGGCTCGCCCAGCGGCTGCAGGTCTCCGCCGCCGTGGGGGCATTCCTGGTTGGCATCGCGATCTCCGGGCCAGCCGCCGCCAGCGCCGGGCCGCTGCTGGCGCCGCTGCGAGACCTGTTCGCCGCGGTCTTCTTCGTCTTTTTCGGCTTGCAGACCGACCCCGCGCAGATCCCTGGGGTCGCGCTGCCCGCCCTGGCGCTGGCCGTTGTGACCGTGCTCACCAAGCTCGCGGCGGGCTGGTGGGCCGGCCGGCGCGCCGGCATCGGCCCGGCTGGGCGGGTGCGGGCCGGCACCGTGCTGGTCGCCCGCGGCGAGTTCTCCATCGTGATCGCCGGGCTGGCGGTCGCCGCTGGGGTCCAGGCCCGCCTGGGCCCGCTCGCCACCGCCTACGTGCTGACGCTCGCGGTGCTCGGCCCCCTGCTCACCCGTGCCGCCGACCCGCTGGCCGCCACCTTGGCCCGACCGGCCCGCCCACCCCTGGAGCGCCAGACCAGCCCGCCCACCGCGGCAGGCCACCCCGACGCTGACCCGTCCGGCAAGGCGACGACAGGCAGGTGACGACCGCACGGCCGCACTGTATCTGTCCCGGCCCAGTCTCGAGATGACCCGGCTTGCTGGTGGAAGGAACCCGATGAGTGTCGACGACACGGCTGAAGCACCCCGGACCGGGTGGTGACCCTGGATGTGCGGCCGAACCCCAGCGACCGGGTTTGACGCATGGGCGCCGACCTACGAGCACAGCGCCCTGCAATCCACCCTGTACCTCCCCGCCCAGGAGCGCGCCCTGCAATTCGCCCAGCAGCTCATGCCTCGGCCAAAGCGGGTCCTTGACATCGGCTGCGGCACGGGACGGCTGCTACGCCAGGCACGCCAGCAGTATCCATCGGCGATGCTGGTCGGCGTGGATGCGGCCTGGGGGATGGTGGCGACCGCTGCCGCGGCAACCGCAGCGGAGCTGGCGATCCATCACGTCCGAGCCGCCGCGGAGCGGCTGCCGTTTGCCAGCCGGGTGTTCGACCTGGTAGTTGCCACCATGTCGCTGCGGCACTGGACAGACGTGGGAACCGGGATCGCCCAGATCGACCGGGTGCTGGCCCCGGGTGGAGTGCTTGTCGTGGCGGACGTGTTCTCCACCTGCCGACGCCGGAGCCTGCGCGCTGTCGTGCCATGGCGAAGAGGTCATGACCACGGTGGTGCACCTGTCGAGCTGGCGGCGGTGCTGGCCACCCATGGGTTGGCGATGGTCGGCTGCGAGCGCGTGCCCTGGTTCCGGCTTCCCGACGTCCAGGTCATCGCTGCACAAAAGCCACTCTGTACGTAGCTCCTCTTCATGGAGTCCCGTCCGCTCGCCAAAGAGTGGATCTTCCGCTGCCTGGGCGCCGCGCTGGCGAGCAGCCCCCGGCAAGCGTTGGCCACGCAGCCAGGCAGCGGCCCACCCAAAGATCTATGTCCTTCGTGGACGGTACGACACGGGCTGAGCGGACATCAGCCCCGGTCACCGGGGTGCTGCGTCGCTCCCGGTACCTCGATGCACGGCGCAGCTCAGCGTGCGCGGGGCAGTACGGCCTTCTGTGGCGGGATGGCCATGCTGGGCTCGGCGTGGACTGGGAGCCGCGCGGTGACCTCCAGGCCACCGTCGGGGAGCGCGCGGGCGTGGGCGTGGCCGCTGTGGGCGCGGGCGACCGAGCGGACGATCGATAGGCCGAGGCCGGCGCCGCGGGTGGGCGAGGCGACCCGGCCGTCCAGGCGATGGAACGGCTCGAACAGTGCGTCGACCTGGTCGGCGGGGATGGCGGGGCCGCCGTTGGCGACCTGCACGAAGGCGCGCCCGCCATCTGTGCCGGTGGCGACCTCCAGCCAGCCGCCCGGTTGGTTGTGGCGCACGGCGTTCTCGACCAGGTTGGCGACCATGCGGTCCAGCAGGGCGGGATCGCCGGCGACCGGGGCGGGCCCAAGCCGGGTGACCACGTGCAGGCCGGCCGCGCCGTCCTGGTGGCGGGCGTGCTCCAGCGCCCCGGCGGCAAGCTCGGCCAGGTCGACCGGCTCCCGCAGGCGCAGCTCCCGTTCGCTGCGGGCCAGGGTGAGCAGCCCTTCGATGAGCCGCTCGCTGCGCTGGGTGGCGTCGCGGACCCGTTCGGCCATGGCGCGCAGCTCGGCCGGGGTGGTGTGCGGGTCGGCCAGGGCGACGTCGACCTCGGTGCGGCTGATCGCCAGCGGGGTGCGCAGCTCGTGGGAGGCGTTGGCGGCAAAGCGGCGCTGCGAGTCGAAGGCGGCGTCCAGCCGGGTGAGCATCCCATCGAAGGTGTCGGCCAGCTCTTTGAGCTCGTCGTCGGGTCCTTGCAGGGCGATCCGCTGGTGCAGGGTGTGTTCGGACAGGCGCTTGGCGGTGGCGGTGATGCGCTGCAGCGGGCGCAGCACCCGCCCGGCCACGACCCAGCCGAGCGCGAGCGACAGCAGCGCCATCAGCCCCAGGACCAGCAGCATGGTCTGGAGGAAGGTGCGCATCGCGGCGGACAGGAAGGTGCTCTTGAGCGCGCTGATCTGACCGCCGGTGACCGTGTACGTCTTGTCAGGGTTCGGTGCTGGGACGGCGGCGCCGAACGGAAGCGTCTGGCAGCCGCCCGGCTGCGTGCACACCACCTCCCCGTTGGGCGACGAGACCACGCTGACGGGCCCGCCGCCGGTCGTCGGCGTGAGCCGTTGGCGGACCAGCAGGTAGCTGGTGGCCACCAGCACCAGGCCGGCGAGCAGGAACAGCCCGCCGTACCACAGGGTCAGGCGCAGCCGCGCCGTCCAGCGCGGCCAGGCGCGGTGCCCGCGAGTGGGGCGGTTGGGCGTCACAGCCGGTACCCCGCGCCGATCACGGTCTCGATCAGGGGTGGGGGGCCGAGCTTGCGGCGCAGGTTGCCGACCGTGACCCGCACGGTGTTGGTGAACGGGTCGGCGTGCTCGTCCCAGACCCGCTCCAGCAGCTCCTCGGAGCTGATGACCGCGCCGTCGGCGGCCAGCAGCACCTCCAGGACCCCCAGCTCCTTGCGGGTCAGCCGCAAAAAGTGGCCGCCGCGGCTGGCCTGATGCCTGGCCCGGTCCAAGACCAGGTCGTGGCGGACCAGGATCGGCGGGGTCGGCTCGCCGCTGCGGCGGCCCAGCGCCCGCACCCGCGCGACCAGCTCGCTGAACGCGAACGGCTTGCCGAGGTAGTCGTCGGCGCCGAGGTCCAGGCCCTCGACCCGGTCCTCGATCGTGCCGGCGGCGGTCAGCATCAGGATCCGCGTGCTGGCGCCCTGGCTGGCGAGCTGGCGGCAGACCTGGTCGCCGTGCACCCGGGGTAGGTCGCGGTCCAGCACCATCACGTCGTAGTGGTTGACTGCCGCCTTGTCGAGCGCGTCGGCGCCGTCGAAGGCCAGGTCAACGGCCAGGCCCTGGCGGCGCAGGCCACGCGCGACCGCCTTGGCCAGCACCACCTCGTCCTCCACCACCAGCACGCGCACCGCCGGCCCTCCTTTGTTGAACGTCCGGACCTGGCGAGTTTGGACCGGCCGTGCGGGCGGAGACGCCCGCCCGCTGTCGCGGCTCCCCGGGCGAGCCTGCCCGGCCGGCGTGACCAGGCTGGGCCGACCCGTGTCACATCTGCGTAAAGCAAACACAAGACGCAGACGTTACCCCCCGCCAGCTAGACCGGTGCGTGACCGGGGCGTGCGGCGCCCGGTCCCCCCTCGGGGCCGCGCGCCCCGGGACGCCGGCAACATCGAGAGGAGTGTCTCATGCACGATCACAGCGGCCGGGGAAGCCCGGCACGCCCACCACGCCGCCGCCGGGGCCGGCCGTCCCTGGCCGGGCCGCGGCTGGCCGTGCTGGTCGGCGCGCTGGCCCTTGCGCTTGGCGTGGCGGCCTGCGGCGGCGGCGCCAAGACCGGCGGGGTGGCCAGCCTCAACGGCTCCGACAAGCCCACCGCGACCACCAACGCCGGCGGCAGCAGCGATCCCAAGCAGGCGGCGCTGGCGTTCGCCAGGTGCATGCGCCAGCACGGCATCGACATGCCCGACCCGAAGTTCGACGCCAACGGGCGCGTCACCCAGGAGCTCAAGGGGGGTCCCGGCAAGAACGGCCCGGATGACCCGAAGTTCAAGGCGGCGCAGCAGGCCTGCCAGAAGCTCATGCCCAACGGCGGCCGGCCCACCAAGCCCAACCCCCAGGAGCAGCAGCAGATGCTGCAGTTCGCCAGGTGCATGCGCCAGCACGGCATCGATATGCCCGACCCGGGCCCCAACGGCGGGATCGAGGTAAACGGCGGCCCGAACACGATCAAGCCGGATGACCCGAAGTTCAAGGCGGCGCAGCAGGCCTGCCAGAAGCTGCTGCCAAACGCCGGCAAGGGGCCGGGCGGCCTGTCGACCAGTGGGGGTGGCAAGTGAGCACACGGGAGACACCCACGCAGCAGCCGTCGCCCGACGCCTGGCGCTCCGGCGGGCCGGCGGCGCTGGAAGCCGACGGGCTTGGGCCCTACCTGGCGCCGCCGGGCCGCCGCCGTGGGCTGCGGTGGCTGGCCGGCGTGCTGGGCGTGGCGGTGCTGGGCGGGGCGGGCTGGTGGGTGGGCGGCCACCCGGGGCTGGACAACGCCACCGGCCCGGCCACCCCGGCGGCGCCGGTGGCGACCGCCACGGTCACGCGGGGGGACCTCAACGGCCAGACCAAGGTCAGCGGCACGCTCGGCTATGCCGGCAGCGGGACGGTGCAGAGCCCGCTGTCGGGCCGCGTCACCTGGCTGCCCACCGCCGGCCAGGTCATCCGCCGGGGCGGCACCCTGCTGGCGGTCGACAACCGGCCGGTGCAGCTGTTCTACGGCGCCAGGCCGGCCTGGCGGGACCTGGCCACCGGTGTGGACGACGGCCCCGACGTCAAACAGCTGGAGCAGAACCTGGCCGCGCTGGGCTACGACCCCGACCACGCCATGACCGTGGACGAGCGCTTCACCGCGGCCACCGCCGCGGCGGTCAAGCGCTGGCAGAAGGCCCGCGGGCTGGACCAGACCGGCAAGTTCACCACCGGGATGCCGGCGGTGTTTTTGCCGTGGGCCGCTCGCGTCAAGACGGTGAACGCCACCGTCGGTGGGCAGGCCGGGCCCGGCGGGCCGGTGCTGGAGGTCACCTCCGACATCCACCAGGTCGACGTGGACCTGGACGTGAGCCAGCAGAGCTACGTCAAAGCCGGCGACCGGGTCGACATCGTGCTGCCCGACGGGCGCCACACCGGCGGCCGGATCAGCGACGTGGGCCGGGTCGCCCAGACCAGCGGGTCCGGCCAGGACCAGACCACCACCATCGCCGTGACCGTCGCGCTGGATCATCCCAACGCCGGCGGGCGCCTGGACCAGGCACCGGTGGACGTGTACGTCACCACCCAGACCCGCCGGGGTGTGCTGTCGGTGCCGGTCACCGCACTGCTGGCGCTCAAGGAAGGCGGCTACGCGGTGGAGACCATCGACGCGGCCGGCCAGCACCACCTGGTGGCGGTGCGCCTGGGCGTCTTCTCCAACGGCATGGTCGAAGTCTCCGGCTCGGGGCTGCGCGCCGGCGCCAAGGTGGTGACATCCCAATGACCGCGATGATCGGGGTGCCCGGGGCGGCCGACGCGCCAGCGGCCCGCGGGCCCGTCCTGGAGCTGCGCGGGGTCGGCAAGCGCTACCCTGGCCCGCCCGCGCTGGAGGTGCTGCGCGACGTCGACCTGGCCGTCGCGGCGGGGGAGATGCTGGCGATCATGGGGCCCAGCGGGTCGGGGAAGTCGACCCTGCTGCACATCATGGGCACGCTCGACCTACCCAGCAGCGGCACCGTCCACGTGGGCGGTGTCGACGTGGGCGCGCTGACGGACCGGCAGCTGGCCTGGCTGCGCTCGCGCCGGATCGGCCTGGTGTTCCAGCAGTTCTTCCTGCTCGACGGAATGAGCGCGCTGGACAACGTGGCCATGGGCCTGCTCTACAGCGGCGTGGCGCCGCGCCAGCGGCGACGGCTGGCCGCCCTGGCGCTTGGCCGCGTGGGCCTGGGTGGCCGGCTCGGCCACCGGCCCACGCAACTGTCCGGCGGTGAGCAGCAGCGGGTCGCGATCGCCCGGGCGCTGGTCACCCGACCACAGATCGTGCTGGCCGACGAGCCGACCGGCAACCTCGACCAGGCTGCCGGCGCGGACGTGCTGGAGCTGCTGACCGAGCTCAACGCCGACGGCACCACCGTGGCGGTCATCACCCACGACCGCGACATCGCCACCAGGCTGCCCCGCCGGGTCGAGCTGCGCGACGGGCGCGTGGTCGCGGACACTGGCGCGGCAGCCGCCAGGCAGCGGCAGGAGGTGCCACGATGAGCGCCTCCCCACGGGTGCCCGCGCCCCGCCGGCTGCGCCTGCGTGACCTGGTGGTGGTCGGCGCCGCCGGGCTGGGCACCCGGCGGCTCCGCGCGGGGCTGTCGGCGCTGGGGGTGGCCATCGGCATCGCCGCGATCGTGGCGGTGCTGGGCATCTCCCAGTCCAGCAAGGCCGACCTGCTCGCCCAGCTGGACCGGCTGGGCACCAACCTGCTCACCGTGGCCCCCGGGCAGACCTTCGGTGGGGAGAACGCCACCCTGCCCATCCCCTCGGTGGGGATGATCCGGCGGATCGGGCCGGTCCAGCAGGCGGCCGCGATCGCCACCGTCAGCAACACGGGGGTGTACCGCAACGACCACATCCCCCGAGAGGAGACCGGCGGGCTCAGCGTGGCCGCCGCCGACCTGCGGCTGCCCCAGGCGGTCGGCGCCACCCTGGCCAAGGGCAGCTGGCTCAACGCCGCCACCGCCCGCTACCCGGCCACCGTGCTCGGCGCCACCGCCGCCCGCCAGCTTGGCATCGACCGCATCGGCAGCCAGGTGTGGCTGGGTGGCCGCTGGTTCACCGTGGTCGGCATCCTGGACCCGGTCACGCTGGCGCCCGAGCTGGACCAGGCCGCCCTGATCGGCCTGCCCGCCGCCAAGGCGCTGTTTGGCTCCGACGGCTCCCCCACTACCATCTACCTGCGCGCCGACCCGGCCCAGGTCAGCGACGTGCAGGCCGTGCTGGCCGCCACCGCCAACCCCGAGCACCCCAACGAGGTCCAGGTCAGCCGGCCCTCCGACGCGCTGGCCGCGCAGGCCGCCGCCAAGAGCGCGCTCAACTCGCTGCTGCTGGGCCTTGGCGGGGTGGCGCTGTTGGTCGGCGGGGTCGGCATCGCCAACGTGATGGTGATCGGGGTGCTGGAGCGGCGCAGCGAGATCGGTCTGCGCCGCGCGCTGGGCGCCACCAAGGGCCACGTCCGCACACAGTTCCTGGTGGAGTCGCTGCTGCTGGCCCTGTTGGGTGGCGCCGGTGGGGTGGCGCTGGGCGCGCTGGTGACCGCCGGCTACGCGACCCACCAGCACTGGCAGGTGGTCGTGCCGCTTTCGGGGGTGGGCGTCGGGGTCGGCGCGGCGCTGGGCCTTGGCGCGATCGCCGGCCTGTACCCGGCGGTCCGCGCCGCCCGCCTGGCACCCACCGACGCCCTGCGGACGGTGTGATGCTGCGCGTCCGGTCCCGGGCGGCCCGGCCGGCTTGCTGCACTCCTCGTCCGCCGGGAGGAGTACGAGGCTGCTGGCCTGTGGGGTGATGTACCGGACGCCCGCTGGCGATACCGTCTCGGCATGAACCAGCAAGTCGGGCGCCTGCGATGGCCGCGTGGCGGCCCGCCATCGTTCGACGTGCTGCTCGCGCTCGGGTTGGCCGCGCTCAGCCTGCAGTTGGTGGCGACGGCTCCCGGGCCGACCGGCGCGCCGGCGTACGTGCTCGCCCTGCTGCACACGCTACCGCTCGCGGTGCGCCGACGGTTCCCCTATGGAGTGCTGGCGACCAGCGTGGCGAGCGGGCTCGCGGTCGCCATGCTGGGTCTCCCGCCAGTGTTCCTTGGAGTGGCCATCCTCGTGCCGGTCTACACCGTCGCGGCCTATCGCGACCGGCCCGGCTCGCTGGTGGGTCTGGCCGTGGTGGAGGCGGCCGTGGCGGTCGTCCAGCTCACGCCGGGCGGGACCGGGGTGGCCACCTGGCTAGGCAACACGCTGGTCCTGGCCGCGGCCTGGCTGCTCGGCCACTTCGTCCACGACCGCCGCGTCTACGCCGCTCGGCTCGAGCAGCGGACCGCCCAGCTCGAGGAGGCGCGTCAGGAACTCGCCCGCCGGGCAGTGGCGGAGGAGCGTCTGCGGATCGCGCGCGAGCTGCACGACGTGGTTGCGCACAGCATGAGCGTGATCGCGGTGCAGTCAGGCGTTGGCGCGCACGTCGCCGCGACCCAGCCCGAGGAAGCGCGCAAGGCGCTCGCCGCCATCGAGGCGACCAGCCGGACCGCGCTGAACGAGCTGCGTCGGCTGCTGGGCGTGCTGCGCGAGGAAGGCGAGCCACAGGGCAGTCTCGTCCCGGTGCCCGGTCTGGCCGGCCTGGACGCGCTGCTCGCCCAAATGAGCGAGGCTGGGCTTGCGGTGAAGCTACGGGTCGAGGGGGCACGGCCACGGGTGCCAGCCGGGATCGACCTGTCCGCCTACAGGATCGTCCAGGAGGCCTTGACCAATGTGCTCAGGCACGCCGGCGCGGCACGGGCGCAGGTCGTGATCGGCTACGGCGACAAGGACATCACCATCGAGGTCACCGACGACGGCTGGAGCACGGTGCCCAAGGCCGCGGTCGAACGGCTGGGCACCGGCCATGGCCTGATCGGGGTGCGAGAGCGGGTGGCCCTGTTCGGCGGCGACTTCGAGGTCGGCCCGCGGCCCGGTGGCGGCTTCCGCGTCGCCGCCCGGCTGCCCTTGGAGACCGGCCAGCCATGACGACGCGGGTGGTGGTGGCCGACGACCAGACCCTGGTCCGGGCGGGCTTCCGGCTGCTGGTCGACTCCGCGCCGGACCTCGAGGTCGTCGGCGAGGCCGCCGATGGCGCCGAAGCGGTGGAGCTGGTCCAGCGGCAGCGTCCCGACGTCGTGCTGATGGACATCCGCATGCCGGTCATGGATGGCCTCGAGGCGACCAGGCGGATCGGTGGGCTTCACGAGACCGGCGCGGCGCGCATCCTGATCCTCACTACCTTCGACCTCGACGAGTACGTCTATCAGGCGCTACGGGCGGGTGCCAGCGGGTTCGTGCTGAAGGACATCCCTCCGGCCGACCTGCTGGCCGCGATCCGGATCGTCGCCGCCGGCGACGCGCTGCTTGCCCCCAGCGTGACCCGCCGGCTCATCGCCGAGTTCGCCCGCCGGCCCGGCCCCACCCCGGTCGCCCCCGCCGCGTTGGAGGTCCTGACCGACCGGGAACGCGAGGTCCTGTCCCTGGTTGCTCGGGGCCTGTCCAACGGTGAGATCGCCGAGCACCTGGTGGTCAGCCCGGCGACGTCGAAGACCCATGTGAGCCGGCTGCTGACCAAGCTCGGCGCCCGAGACCGCGCGCAGCTCGTGGCGCTCGCTTACGAGAGCGGTCTCGTCATCCCCGGGGCGTCCTGAGCCGTCGGTGTACGTCTCGCGGCCTAGGCGCAAGTGCCATCCGCGGGCCGACGACGGCGGCCGCCCCCGATTCGTACCTTCCAGGTGTCAAGCATGCCCTGGACGTCATCGGTCTCGACGAGGAGATCGGTCGGGGCGGAGGAGGATGGTATGGCAGTCATCACCGTCGAGGAGCTCACAAAGCGCTTCGGGGATCTCGTCGCCGTCGACGGCCTCAGCTTCGAGGTCGATCAGGGCACCGTGGTGGGCTTCCTCGGACCCAACGGGGCGGGCAAGACCACCACCCTGCGGATGCTGCTCGGCCTGGTCACCCCCACCGCGGGGACCGCCAGGATCCAGGGCCGGCCCTACCGGGAGCTGGCCGCGCCACTTCGCCACGTCGGCGCAGTGCTGGAAGCCTCCAGCTTCCATCCCGGCCGCACGGCCCGCAACCACCTGCGCGTGGTGGCCATCGCAGCCGGCCTGCCCCGCGCGCGGGCCGACGATGTCCTCGCCCAGGTCGGCCTGGACCAGGCGGCCGACCGGCGGGTCGGCGGCTTCTCGCTCGGCATGCGCCAGCGCCTGGCGCTGGCCACCGCCATGCTCGGCGACCCGGAGGTGCTCGTCCTCGACGAGCCGGCCAACGGCCTGGACCCCGAAGGCATCCACTGGCTGCGCGGCCTCCTGCGACACCTTGCCGACCAGGGCCGCACCGTGCTGGTCTCCAGTCACGTGCTCGCCGAGGTGGCCCAGACCGTCGACCAGGTGGTGATCATCGCCCATGGGCGGCTGGTCACCCAGTCCACGCTGGCGGCGCTGAACGCCCGGACGGAGCAGTCCGTGCGGGTCCGCACGCCGCAGGCGGAGGCCCTGCGGCCGTTGCTGACCGCCCAGGGCATCCACGCCAACCTGGCCGCCCACGACCAGGTCGTGGCCGTCGGCACCACCACCGAGGCGGTGGGCCAGGCGGCGGCCGCCGCCGGCATCGTCATCTACGAGATGGGGGCCGAGCGCTCCAACCTCGAGGAGGTCTTCCTCGAGCTCACCGGCCCGCAAGGAGGCACGTCATGACACGACTCGTCCGCGCCGAGCTGGCTAAGCTCCGCACCGTCCGTCTGTTCTACGGTGTGGCGGCCGCCATGGCGGCCTTCGGCGTCCTCACCGTGGTGGCCAACGTCACCTCAGCGGGGCAGCAAGGCAGCCCCCCGCTATCCGCGGATGACCTGCCCGCCCTTGTCGGTGCCCCGGCAACGATGCTGTCCGGCGCCGCGCTGCTACTCGGCATCCTCGGCATCGCCGGAGAGTTCCGCCACCACACCATCACCCAGACCTTACTTGCCACCCCCGACCGCGGGCGCGTGGTGGCGGCCAAGCTCGTCGCCTACGCGCTGGCCGGGATCGCCGTGGCCGCCCTCACGTTGGCCGTCACCATCGCAGTCGCGCTGCCGTGGATGAACGCCAAGGGCCTGAGCGTGTCCGTCCTCGACGGCGAGGTCGGCCACGCGCTGGCGGGGACGCTGCTCGTCGCCGGGCTGTGCGGGCTGGTCGGCGTGGGCGTCGGCGCGCTCGTCCGCAACCAGGTGGCCGCACTGGTCGGCGTGCTTGTGTGGGTCGTGGTGGTCGAGGGACTGGTCCTCAGCCTGCTGAACGTCCCCGGCCTGGGCAAGTGGCTTCCCAGCGCGGCCGCGGCCGCGCTCACCAACCCGGGCGGTGGCCACTTGTCCAGGTTGGCGGGTGGCCTGCTGTTCGCCGCCTACGGCCTTGCCTTCTCCGTGGTCGGCACCCGCTTTGTGATCCGACGAGACATCACCTGACGGGCGGTCGAAACCAGGCGGCCTACCAGCGGGCGGAAAGGGAGGAGACGGCCGTTCGGCCGTCTCCTCCCCCTGACTAGGGCACCGGGATCGAGGTGGTGGGCACGTTGTAGCCTCTCACCCGGAGATAGGGCGGCTGCCCGCCCAGATCACTGGTCTGATAGGTCGCCGTGATCGTGGTCGATTCGCCCGGCCAGAGCGAGACGTAGTTGTCCGTGTAGTTCACCGGCACGACCTCATTGCCGCCGTTCCCCGCCGTGATCTCCGGTCGTACGAAGAACGCGATGTTGGTCGTGCTGGTGTTGTTCAGCGTGAGGTTGACGGTCTGCTGCCCGCCGGAGATTGTCCGGGACACGGCAGTGGTCAGGTTGGGGTTGGAGGCCAGGCTGTTCAGGCCCGTGAGGTTCGCGTAGCTCTTGATGGCCGTCTTGTACCAGGTGGTGTGATTGGACAGCACGTCAGGACTCGTCGAGTACCAGTAGAGGTTGTTGCTGACCACTGCGCCCGCCGAGTCCCTGAGTTGCAGGCGGATGAAGTAGGTCGTCGAGAGGCCGGTCAGGGCAGGAATCGTCAGCACTTGCGTGGAGGCGTTCGCCGGCGCGTTCGCGGTCGCCTGCGTCGTGTACTGCTCGGTCAGGTCCGGGAGGTTGTAGACCGTTGCCGTTGCCGTCATGCCGCTTCGCGCGGTCAGCGTGGAGTTGACGGCGTACACGTTCCGCGTGACGTAGTCATAGGCGATGTGCACCGGCTCATTGGCCTTCTTGGCGCCGAAGTAGCCGCCCCCCGGCTTGAAGTAGTAGTCGTACAGGTTCCAGTGGACCGACGGCCAAGCGTTGTTCAGCATCCAGAAGATAACGCCGAAGGACTGCGTGTACTCGTGCGAGTTCCAGGCCTCAAAGAACGATCTGGTGTTCTCGTAGTTCTGGAGCTCGGACTTCCGCGAGTAGTCGGCCACGCCACTGGTGCTGCCGTAGCGGTTGTCAACACCGCTCGTGAACTGCTTGATCGTGTCGAAGACGCCCTTCTTTCCGGAGTGATAGTTCCAGACGGTGCCGATCGGCCAGAGGTCATTGGGGCCGATGAACTTCTGCAGGCTCTCCAGCGGCGGCGGAGCCTCCGTCCCCTCCTCGGCGTTGGTGCCGAACGCACTCCCTGACTGGCTCGTATCCCACCACAGGACGGGCGGCTCCCACATGTAGGGGCCATCCATCTTCATCCCGGCGTTGGAGTTGCACCAGGTGGCGACGCTGTCCAGGGTCGGGTTCTGCCAGTGCAGGGTGCTCGCGGTGTTCTTGTACGTCATCAGGTGCGCCGAGGTGACCGGACAGTCACTGCCGAAGGCCCAGACGAAGGGGCTGGCGTGGGCGCGCAGGGCCCGCATCTGGGTGTCCAGGGAGGCGTTGGCGACCTGCTCCTGCTCAGCTGTCCAGCGGTTGTCATTCTCCCACGCGCTGCAGCACACGAACCCGGACATGAGCATGACCCCCGCCTGGTCGGCCAGGTCGTAGAGCTCCTCGTTCCCGACGGTGCCCTCGAGGCGGATCGTGTTGAGACCCATGTCCTTGACGTACTGGATGTGCGCCGCGTTGGTCTTCGTGTCCCAGCGCTGGAGCATGTCCCACACGTAGCCGCCGCCGCGGAAGAAGATGTCCTGGCCGTTGACCTTGTAGCCAACGAACGAGGTGCCGTTGACGGTGGTCCGGTAGTCGGTGAACTGGCGGATCCCGAAGTTGATCGACTTGGTATCCGAGGTCGCCCCGCCCGTGCTCGCGGTCACGGCGAGCTGGTACAGCTCCGGGTTGCCGAACTGGTAGGGCCACCACAGGGCGGGGCTGGTGACGTGCAGCTGCGGGTAGGCTACCGGGTCGAAGGTGATCTCTCGACGTTCGTTGGCGTTCAGGGTGACGTCTTGACTGAACGAGATGCTGGGATAGCCCGACTTGGTGATGGTGCCGCTGACAGTGGTGGTGACCGGAGCGCTGGTCGCATTGATGGTGTCGACGTACACGGTCAGATCCGCTGAATTGGTCGCGGGCAGCGGCAGGACGGTCTTGACGTAAGGATCCCGCAACGCGACCGGGCCCGTCGTCTCCAGCAGGGTCTTGCCCCACAAGCCGGCGTTCATGTCGGGGGCTTCCGGGTTCCAGTCCACGGTGCAGAAGGAGAGGTCCTTGCAATCGTGGGCGGGCGGCGTGACGAGAATCGCCAGCGCATTGAGCGCCCCAGGCCTGACCAAGTTGGTGGCGTTGTACTCGTGGACCGCCATGGTGCCGACGGCGTTGGCGTCGAGCTGGGTCCCGTTCAGCCAGATCTGGGCGCGGTAGCTGATCCCTTTGAACCGGAGCCAGTACACCTGACCCGGTGTAATGGCGGGGGCGGTGAACTCGCCCCTGAACCACCAGTTCTGGGTGGTCAGATCCGGGACCGACTGAAGGTTGGTCCCAAAGTAGATGTCCTGGTAGACGTTGTTGGCGACCAGCCCGGCCAGGGCGGTCGAAGGCAGCGCGACCGGATACCAACCAGAGGTGCCGTAGCCAACCTGGGAGATGGTCGCGCCCGCGTCGGTGACATTGTTGGCCGATCTGAGCGCCCAGCCTGCTGACAGCTCCGTGGAACCGACAGTCGGTGAAGTCGTCACGGCGGCAGCTGTTCCCCTAGAGCCGACACCAATAACAAGGACCAGTGTGAGGCTCACGAGCAGGATTGCCAGAATTCGGTGTTTAGGCATAGGAGGGTCACTATTGGCGGCTGTCAATGACATGCGTGGCCTCCTCTCTTTTGGACTGCTGCCGTCCTGTCATGGCTGGCCCGAGGACGCGTCGATTCGATCGAGGGGATGAGGGAGGTACCGCGTCGGAGGAGATCGCAGTTCCAGGTACCTCAGGGGCTCACCGGCGGCTGCACCGTGCCGCCGATGACCTGCGCGGTCGTCTGGACCGCCACGCGGCCGGCGGCAGCCTCGCCCTGCAGGAAATCCAGCAACGCGGTGAACTTGCTCGGGGTAATGGCGTAGGCGCCGCACCTCTCGCAGAGACGGTGGAAGACGAACTGCACCCAGCCACCGCCGTTGGCCTCGGCGTTCTGCACGTACAGCTCGAGGGTGGAGAGCTTGGTCGCCTTCTTGGGGTTGGGCGGCGTGCGGGTGGCGTACGGGTCCAGTGGCGGGATGGTCTCGGCATAGGGGCCGTTCTTGGTGATCCCGGAGACGCCTCTGCCGCTGTTGTAGCCGCAGTCGTGGACGACCAGCTCGGTCCCGCTGTCGAAGGATCCGAACGGGTAGGCGAACGAGGTCGCCGGGAAGCCCTCCGCCAGCAGGTTGTTGCGGTCGGTGCACACCTCCTGGCGGGCCTCGGCCGTGGTCAAGGGTTTCAGGTCCGCGTGGTGCACGGTGTGCCCGGCGATCTCGTTCCCGGCGTTGAAAAGGGTGTGCAGGTCGGCCCAGGAGAGGTGCTCGGCGTCACCGATGAAGCCGGTGTTGACGAAGAAGGTCGCTGTCATCCCATGCGCCTGGAGGAGCGGCAACGCGGCGAGCTGATCCGCGGTGCCGTCGTCGAACCCGATCGTGACGACCGTCGAGGCGGCCGCCGCCGGCGCCGGGCTCACCACCCAACCCGACAGGAGCACGGTGAGCGCTCCGATGGCTGTCCGTGACAGCAGGATCCTCGAACGAAGGCGAGACTGTGGCGAACGCATCCGCGCGATCCTTCTCATCCATCGCCCCTTTCGCCTGAGGGCTTCCGGCCCGCGGGCTTCTTCAGAACAGGCCTGTCGCCTGACGGCGAACACCAACGGGCTCGTCGCCATCAGGTCCACCGCCGGCTCGACCGTCCGAAGGACTCGATGTCATCCTTGAACCCGGCTTTGCGATTGAACTGCGCGATCGCGTCGCTATCCTCCGGTGGGCAGTTCCGCGTCCCGGTCAGGAATCCCTTGTAGAGGGTGGCCGTTCGGACCTCCACCGCGGCGCCTCTCGGCACGGGCGGCGCGTGCCGTCCAGGGACCCGACCACGCTCGCCACTTGATGGCGCGGACAATGCGGCTTCTCCTCCGGCCCAACAAATAGCCAGTAAGGTTAATTAACTAATTTAGATTAGGTCCCGTCTCCCACGCGGTCAAGAGGCTCTGTTCGCGCGTCGGGGTCGACTGGGCAGCCAGATTTCGAGCATCACAACCGCTGACTCCTATGGCTCGCCAACCCGTCCGCCCGCTGTCTTCGCTGGCGTTCGGTTCCCGCCGACGGCATCGTCCTCGTCATCGGCTGGTGCCTCGGCAACCTGTTCCAGGACGAGGAGCCTCAAGCACGCCGCGAGCTGGCAGAAGGCAACAACGCCGCTACGAGCGGGGTAGCGGGCCGCTCCGGGTCCCCGTCAGACCTCCTGGAGAGTCCGCGGTAGCGGTTCGCGGCGGCCTCGGACCGTAAGTGGACGCTGCGCGGGCGTGATCCATCGTCCTGGGGTTGACTTTCGGGCTGCGCTGTCAACTATGAATACAGTAAAGTTTCCTAACGGTAATGCGAAGTGTCGCAGGGCCTTCTGGCGCCGCACGAGGGACGGACGGACCGCGTCGACGAGCTCCATCGCCGACCACGGCTCGATAGGCTCACTGCTTCGCCGCTTCGCGACGGGCTGGACCCCAAGCGGCTGCGCCTGCGGGTGGAGGTCCGCGACCTTGGCGGCCCCGGCTATCCGCGACGCTGCCGGCATGCGCTGGAGTCCGGCGGGCGGCGCCTCCTCACCGCGCGACCAGGGCTCCGCCAGGACGACCCTGGCGTGGGCGTCCTCCAACGCGACCGCCGACAGATAGGTCGAGCGTGGCTGCGGTCATCTCGCACCTCCTCGTGCCTCTGTCGCTGATTCGTGCTCGGGTCCGTGACCTACCCGCGACGGACCGGGCGGACACGCAGGCTGGTTACTCCTCCCTATGCATCCCGCAACGAGGGCCAATCCAGCAAAGAGGCTTATAAAGGGGCATCATGCTCGTTCTCGGCTGCCCGCGCCTGCCTCCGACGTTCGCATGAGATCGCACGCAACGCCCCCGCGAGTCCTCGATCCATCTGAGGGGAGCTCGCCTGCTACGGCCCCCAAGACCGGCCAGCTTGCTGGCCACTGCGACCAGACCGCGCTCACCAGGGACGACTTGGCGTGGTGGACCGCTACGCTGCTGCGGTGGCGCGCACGCAGTGGCGGAACCACCACGTGGAGACGACGATGGCCAGACCGGTGAGGGCCAGCGAGGCGACCGTACGGCTCCAGAGGAAGGTCGCGAGCGACTGGCTGAGCAGCAGCCACAGGCTGATGCCCGCGTTGGCCAGGAACACCGCGGCCCACAGCAGGGACACGCGCTGGAAGAAGCGGTGCACGCCATTGCGGGCGAGCAGCGCTTCGGGCAGGGGCAGGAAGTCGGCGGCCAGGCGTTGCGCGAGCGGCCGTCCGAGCAGCACCGATCCCAGGAACACGGTGGCCACCAGCCCGGTCCCAACGGTGGGCTGCAGGAAGTACAGGAACGCGCTGCCGGTGGCCAGTGCCAGCGCGGTCCTGGCGGTGAGGCCGACGATCCCCAGCACGAGCATGCCGGGCACTCGTCGGCGGGTGACCAGCCGGCGCAGCAGCGAGGTGTAGGACCAGACGAGCGCGGCGAGCAGCGCGGCCCAGAGGCCGAACAGCTGCAGCCCGCCGTAGAAGAGGGCCAGGGGGATGAGCGTTGCCTCAAGCAGGTGCGGTGTGGCATGCCGCCCGAGCGCGGCCAGGCGGGGCACGGGAAATGGCGACGTCGGGATCACCTGGGGGAGTATTCCAGCCTGGGTCCTCTCCATCGGGTTCTCCCTCGTGCATGGGCCATCGGCGCCCGAGGGCTCGGAGACGACGCAGCCCAGGTGCGTGCAGCGGGAAGCCTTGCCGAGCGAGCACATCCTATGGTAAACAGTGTTCACTGTCAAGATCTTCGTTCAGGAGTGTGAACATGAGCAGGGGGGGTGGGAGGGCGCCACCCGACGGGCCCACTGACCAGCAGCGGGAGTCGCACACGCTGTGGTTCAACGCTCCCGTGGCGGAGGGGACCGCCGTCCCCACCACTCAGTCGCGAGCGGGTGGTCGCCGAGGCGCTCACGGTCATCGCCGAGGAGGGCGTGGCCGCGCTGACTATGCGCACCCTGGTCGCACGGCTGGGGGTGGTCCCCGGCGCGCTGTCCCGCCATGTCCGCAACAAGGGAGCAACTCCAGGACCTGGTGCTTGACGGCGTGCTCGCCGAGGTCGACTGCAATGTCGACCCCGGCACCCGCCCCACCGGCCAACGCTCGACGGGCAGCCGGCCACCACCACCAGGGAGGCAACCCGATGACCATCGGTGTCCGCTGTGGATCGTGCGATCGGGAGCTGCCGCTTGTGCAGCTGGCCAAGCCCAGCCAAGGCTTCCCCTGCCTCTTCTGCGGCTTCGCCTTCGCGCGCCTGGGTACGCGACCGTCGTGAAGGCCCCCGGCGGTGAGGCCGGGGGCCGTGTGCTGGCGGAGATGGTGTCCTGTTCCGCGAGCAACTCTGGGTGGTCAGCTGGTGCGCGGGGTGGCTTCGATGGCCTCCCGCCCGCCGCCGGGACGGACCTGGATGCGCTTGGGCTTGGCTTCCTCGGCCTTTGGCACCAGGATCTGCAGCACGCCGTCCTCGAACGAGGCCTCGACGGTGTCCGCCATCACGTGGGCGGGCAGGGTGATCGAGCGGCGGAAGGCGCCGTAGCGGCGCTCGATGCGGTGGTACTGCTGCTCGGAGGCGTCGTTGGCGACGTGCCGCTCGCCCTGGATGGTCAGCAGGTTTTCCTCCAGGGTGATCTTGAGGTCGTCGAGCTTGACGCCGGGAAGCTCGACGGTGACCAGGTAGGCGTCCTTGCGCTCGGAGATGTCGAGCGCAGGAGCCCAGACCGGCGTGCTGGGCATAGCCGCGTCCTGCCGCTGGCCGTACAGGCCGAGCGTGGGCGCGAGCAGGCTGTCCATCTGGTAGCGGGTCCGCTCGTCCTGCGTGCTGCGCAGGTCCTGGAACGGGTCCCACTGGGTTCTGAGCATCATCTGGTTCTCCCTTGTGCATGGGCCGCATCGGCGGCCGCCGGCTCGGGGACAACGCAGTCCGGGTGCGTGCAGCGGATGCACTTGCCGAGTGAGTCCACCATAAGGTGAACAGCGTCCACTGTCAAGAATCGTGTTCACTCACGAGCTGAACTTCGAGGTCGAAGCGGCCGCCGTCGTGGCAGGTGGGACAGTGGCGTTCCTTGCGGTCTCGGGGCGCTGTTCTCCCTGCAGCGGCGCACGCTCGACCCGTTGCGCCGCATGACGACGCGTTTCCCACCCCACCAGACGATGCCTGAAGCACCGTGGCCCATGCGGAGCTGGCGATGCCCTACGTCTACCCTCACTGAGGCTGAGATCGTGGACGAGATCTTCCTGGCCCTGGTTCGCATGCGTCGTGGCTCGGGGTCAAGCCCTCGACCAGGTGGTTCGGTTCGCGCTGTGGAAGGGCTGGGCGCCAGGACACCCCACTCGACGAGCGTATTCGGACAATGTACGGGATGTGCGCCCGGAGGGATTCGAATCCCAGACCCCGCGGATGACCCCGGCACACGTCCTTGCTCTCACGCCCGCCGACCGAGCTTGCTGGAGCTGTGTCGTCAGGCTCTTTCCTCCAGCTAATTGTCCGCTCAGCACTGTCCCGGTTCGAGGTTGTCGGGGGTGACACTGATCCTGTCCGTGTCGTCTTCAAGCATGAGTTGGATGTACCCGACCGGCTTACAGCTGACCTCGAAGCCGATAAGCGCGTCGGCGACCGTCCCGGGGCTCGCCAGGTTGGGACCCGACGAGAAGCACATCGCCTTGAATTCCCGCTGGGCGACGATGAGAGAGTTGTACCGGTAGTCGCCGTGATAGTAACTTTCCGTCGTGGCGTTCTCCATGCTGGTGGTGAGCATCACTTGCCACGTTCCCTCGCGCGCAGCACGCCAGCGGCCGGCTTTCACTCTGAACAATAGCGAACCGCCCTGGACCTTATCCTCGCCGGTAGGGTTCTTGTTGAGCGTAATGGGACTCCAGCCCTCCCCCGTTGGCGGCGCGCAGGCCGCGACCTCGGCCCCCGACCCCGCCTGCCCGCCGGTGCCCGGTCCCCACCACCACGCCGCCGCGCCGGACGCGACCAGCGCGACCGCCACCGCACCGGCGACCAGCCGGCGGCGGCTCCGGTTGATCGGCACCGCCGGCTCGCCGCGTAGCGACCGCACCAGACCTTCGACGTCCTGGTGCCAGGTTTCGTCGCGCAGCGCCACGGCCTGCCGCTGGACCAGCCCCTGGAGCTGGTCGGGCAGATCGGCGGCCGCTGGCAAGGATGCGCCGCCGACGAGGACCGGGACAACGCGGACGTTGCGGTTCAGCGCTCTGGCCAACTCCAGGCGCACGTAGTCGCCGGCTTCGAACAGGCGGGGGGCGCCCTGCGGGGTCGCCGCGGTCAGCCAGCCCGGGCCGATGACCGCCAGGACCGCGTCAGAGTCGTCGAGGGCGCGATCGATCGCCGCCGTGAAATCTTGGCCCGGGGCGATGGCGGTCACGTCCTGGAAGACGCCCTTGGCGCCGAGACGCTGGAGGAGGGCGTCGGTCAGGCGCCCGGCATATCCTCCGACATCACCGCGCCGGTAACTCAGGAAAACCCGCAGCGGTCAAAGCCAGGACGCGCTGCAGGACCCGGACCGCCACCCCGACACCGGTGCGGCCGCCGTGGCGTTCCAGGTCCAACTGGCCCTTGAAGGTCTGGTTGACCGACTCGATCAGCTGCCGCAACGGCCTGAACAGGTGCGCACCGGCCCGCTCCGGCTCGCCCTTGCGGGCCGGCCGCAACAACCGCAGCCCCAACCCTGCAAGCACCCGCTCGAACTCGCCGCCGTATTAGTTCTTGTCGGCCAGCAGCACCTGCCCCGGCCGCGCCGCCACCAGCTCCGGCTCCACCGCCAGCAGGTCCAGCAGCACCTGCCGCTCGTCGGCCTTGGCGCCGACCAGCGCGACCGCGACCGGCAAGCCGTGCAGGGTGCACACCAGATGCAGCCGCAGCCCCCAAAACCAGCGCGAATGGCTGGCGCAGTAGCCATACTGGGCCCACCCGGCCAGCTCGGACCGCTTGGCGGTCTGGCGGGAGCGGCCGCACTCCACCGGGGTGGAGTCCACCACCCACACGTCGTCGCTCCACAGCGCGGTGTCGGTGGCGATGGCGCGGATGACCTCTCTGATGAGGTCGGCGGCTGCCCGCAGGCGCTTGTTGTAGCCGGGCTGCTTGGGCAGGTAGGGAAACAGGTGGCGCAGGTGCCGGCCGACGTGGCGCAGCCAGCGGGCCTCGGAGGTAAACCCCAGCAGGGCCTGCATGACGGCCAGGGTGACCAGCTCCGCGTCGCTGAGCTTGGGTGCGATCCCAACTCGTGGCCGCCACGGTGCCAAGTGGGGTGCCTGCTTCAGCAGGTCGTCGACGGTGACGTACAGTGCGGTGGCGAGGGTGTCCAGGTCGGCGTCCACCGGGCCTCCAGGCTCGACGTTGGGTTCCAACGCCGATCATGGGCACCCTCCCGTTATCCCGCATCTCCGCACCCATCCCTTGGAATCAATCGTCTAGTCGGAGTTGCTGAAGCTGGCGCCTTCCGTCGGGTATCGGGCGGCTGAAAGGTCGTACTCTGTCGGCCTTGATTGAGCGTGAAGCCCCTACTCCTGGTGATCTGGTGCCCGGGCATTCCACCGTCCAGCATGGCCGGCATGTGGACTGGCTCGCCGGCGGACACGCCGGTGACTCGCTGACACATAGCCCTGCCCGCTCCGTGATAGCTGTCGGTATTCAGCGGACCTGAGGGCACCGCGGAGAACGGTTCGCTTACCGATACTACGGTATCTAACGTATAGCCGAAGTAGCTGTCCTTCGTTACAATTTGCGGTGTTCAGCCTCGCATCACCAAACGTTGCCCTTTGGCACTCCGGCCGCTTCGGGGCGACCTGCCCATCTGTCTACGATCGCGCGGAGCCGACCACCACCCACGCCTGCTCATCGCGCTGCGGCGGTCCCTGTGGCGTCTACCTCGAGGAAGCCTTGTGCGCTGTGCCCGCGCTGTTGCCTTCCTGGTTGTCGCCGCACTGCTTCCTGGCAGAGCCGTTCCCGGCCCGCCCGACCGCGGGCGGACCCAGGCTGTGGCAGCGACTATCGCACGAACATCATCCCTGGGCGGCCCGGCTACACCCGAGACCGTCACGCCGTGGCGGTACCACAACCAGGGTTGAGGCGCAGGCTTCGGACCAGTACTCGCGAACCTCTGCACCCTCAGAGCGGGCAGACGACCGGGGCTCACCCGACCGTATGAGGCGCTGAGGGTGTTCCCGACCAAGTCGTGCCGAGGCCCGCCCACGCGCGCCTGCCTTCTCCTCGCGCCCCTCAACCAGAAGGTAGGTGACGAATGCTCCGCCGATTCCGCGTAGTGCTTATTGTCCTAGCACTGGCCGTAGTGGGGACGCTCACAGCAACCTCATCCTCGGCAGTCATGGCAACCGCGCCCGACTCCTCCCCTGCATCTCCGCCGGACCCCGCAGCAACGTCTCTGGCCGCCGACCGCCACATCAGCCTCGCCGAAGCGCAAGAGAGATTGCGCTGGCAACAACACGCAAGCGACCTGAAAACGCGGCTGCGTGCAACCCTTGGGACCACACGGTACGGCGACCTGTGGATCGACCCCGACGACGGTGACCGGCTCAAGGTAGGCATCGTCGGCGCCACAAGCACCGACCGCGCCACCGTCGCCAACGCAGCAACGGCGGAAAGCGTGGCTGGCGTGGTCGACGTGGTAGGGGTCCGCTACAGCGAGGCGCAACTGGCATCCGCCACGGACTGGATCAGTGAGCGGCTCGTGTCGGTCAACAAGAAGGCGCCCTGGCCCCTCCAACTCGGCCACACCGACGGCAACAACAAGGACGGCAACCGGTTACAACTTGAACTGCCGCGCAAGGGGAAACTGACCAGGGCGCAGCGGGCGCTGCTTAGCCAGGCAGAAAGCCGCTACGGGGACATGCTGCAGACCGGCAGCTACGATCACCGAGTCGTGGGGCTTGCCTGCAGCTTCCCTTACTGCGACCCGCCGCTTCGGGCAGGAATCCGGACCCACAGCCCGACGGACGCGAACATGTATTGCACAGGCGGGTTCCTGGGCCGCAGCCAGTCCGATAACAAGCTGTACATGTTCACTGCCGGCCACTGCCCCTGGGCCGGTGGTGCCAGCACCTGGTGGACCAAGTTCACCGACGGAAAGAAACACGACTTAGGTCCCGCATGGAACGGGATCTGGAGTGATGTAGGCGACATGGGCATCTTACAGATCACGAATGAAGCCGGCTGGAAGCCGCGTGCCTGGACGATCGTGTACTCCTCGTCAGACACCAACTACAACGCCGAGTACTCCATCACCGACGACAAGTACTCAACCAGGTACCAGCGGATCTGCTTGACCGGCGCCTCCAGCTATTCAGACTGCGGAACGGTCACGGACTTGGGCCAGACCGAAACCTACGGCGTGTACTCCACTCAAGGCGTGTGGCGTCAGGAAACAGTCAAAGGACTCGGGAAGGTCGCGGACGAGTGCGGGGCCCAAGGTGACAGCGGCGGTCCGCAGTACGCTAACCATTTCGCCTTCGGGATTACCGTGGCGGGTAGGGGTAGTGCTATTACGGGCGATTGTGTCGTCTTTTACCAAGGCATCAAGGAAGCCGAGGATCTGATGCACGTGAACGTCGCCCACGACGCCTGACACCAGCCTGCTCGCCGTGTCCCGGGAGGCTCCGCGATAGCCGCCTCCCCCGGCAGGGCCAGCAAAGCCTATCCGGGCTCAAGCGGGCTGGATGACCTCGGCCGGCACGGTGCTGCCGTCCAGCAGCGCCCGCCGGCCGAGCGGCGCAGACAGGGCGACATCCTGGCGAAGCGCCGGGCCAGCGGTGGCACAGGCATGCCCCGGTGGGAGCTTGAGCGGCCGCATGAACACGGTGATAGTCACCGCATCCGCTGTACTAGTGACCTCCGTGCGGGCGAACCGCGCGCAGCCGCTTATGATGGCGATCGGGACCACTCGGGAGGTGGCTGCTACCGGCTTGGAGACCAACTCCCAGCGCGCCGTCTCCAAGCCCGGTACCACCACTTGCGGTCGGCAGGGGCCATACCCAACGTATCGCCACTGCGTGCCCTGCCGGCGGATGCGCACGGCGAAGGTGACCGTTCCGGGCTTACCGAGCCCATACAGCGCCCGATCGCCGTCGCGGGCGAGCTCCTTCCAGCCCGTCTTGGGCAGGACCCACGGGTCCTTGGCCGCCTCGGAGGCCAGGAAGGCAGCCAGTGCACGGGCGGCCGGGTCACGGTCGGTCTCGGCGCCCGGCGGCGCGAACAGCCCTGTCTCCAGGAAGGTGAAGTCGCCGCAGGCCAGCTGCCGGACCGCGGCCGGCTGGATAGGTGTCACGGGGGAAGGCTGCCATAGGCCGAGCAGGTTCGGCAACGCGATGCCGGCACCCACAAGCAGGGCAGCAGTGGCCCCGACGCCCCATTGCCGGCGGCGCCGCAGGCGGTGGTGCAGCTCGGCTGGCTCTGGGCCGGTGGCGTGGCGGGTGGCCGTCTCGACGACCTCGTTGAGCCGTCGGCGGATCTCATCATTCATGGCTCGAGCCGACCTCCTCGACCTTGGCGGACAGTAGGATGCGGAGGCGCGCGCGGGCCCGGGACAGGCGGCCGCGTACCGTGCTGGGCGGCAGCCGGAGCTGCACGGCCATCTCGCCGACCGATAGGTCCAGGGCGTAGTGGAGCAGCAGCGCCTGGCGGTGGCTGGTTGGTAGCCGCCGTAGGGCTTCGACCAGCGCTGCCGCGTCCTCGGACATGGGAGGATCCTCGACGGTGCGTCTGAGGCGGGCCAGCGCCGCCAGCCGGGAGCGCGCCCGGCGCAGCTCGTTTGCTGCCAGGTTGAGGGCCACGCGGCGGACCCAGGCCTCGGGCAGGTCGTACTTGCGAATACGGTTCCAGCGGGCGAGTGCTCGGACGAAGGCCTCCTGAACGACCTCCTCGGCCTCGGGCAGGCTCCCGGTGACCGGATACAGTTGACCCACCAGGCGGCTGTAGGCGGCCTGGTAGAACTCGTCGAAGCTTTCGAAGCGGCCCATCCGGCCTCCGTTGCCAGTGGTGTCCTTCATACACCCGCGAGGGCCATCCCGCGTCACGCCCGATCTCGCAACGGCCTCTGACGTCGAAGGCGCGATTATTCCCCTACCGGTCGTGTCCCACCGCCGGTGTAAATGACGACGGACGTAGGTTCCCTTCAAGACCTGCCAGTCTGCGAAGGAGGACCCACGCCCGTGTCCAGACGAGTATCGCCCACCGAGCGGATCCGCGACGAGATCGACGCTTTGTTCACCGGTGACCGTGACCTGGTCGACGTGCTCGAGGATGTCGCTCGCCTCGGTGCTCGGTTGATCATCCAGACCGCGTTGGAGGCGGAGGTGACCGAGTTCCTCGGCCGCGCCCCCTACCAGCGGGCGGCGAGCGCCGACGATGCCCGCCCGGGAAGCCGCAACGGCTACTGCCCGACCACGGTGAAGACCACCGCGGGGCCAGTTGCGGTAGAGCGGCCGAAGCTGCGCGGCACCACGGAGACGTTCGCCTCGCGGCTGTTCGGCGCCGGGGTCACCAAGACGAACGCGCTGGAGTCGCTGGTGATCGCCGGGTTCGTGCGCGGCCTGTCGGTGCGGGACGTCGAGGCCACGCTCGCCGACGCGCTCGGCGCCGAGGCGGCGCTGTCGAAGTCGACGGTGTCGCGGGTGTGCGAGGCGATCAAGGACGAGTGCACGCGGTGGCGGGAACGCCGGCTCGACGACCTCGCGCTGGACTACCTGTTCCTGGACGCGTCGCACTTCAAGATGCACGCCGGGGCGCGGGCCGAGCCGGTGCTCGCCGCGTGGGGGATCACCACCGAGGGCAAGCCGGTATTCGTCGCGCTCGGCGAGGGCGGCAGCGAGTCCACCGACGCGTGGAGCGACTTCCTCGGCGAGCTCACCACCCGCGGGCTCGCCCCACCGCTGCTGGTCATCTCCGACGGCGCCGGCGGGCTGATCAACGCCGCGGAGACCGTGTTCGCCCGCTCGCTGCGGCAAAGGTGTCTGATCCATCGAAGCCCGCAATGTGCTTGCCAAGGTGCCCGCCCGCGCCCAAGACGAGGTGAAGAACGCCTACTGGGCGCTGTTCGACACCGACGACCTCATCGCAGGCGGACTCCAACCCGGGCAACGGCTCGTTGACGTCGTCCAGGCGCGTATCGACCGCTTCGCCGAGCAGTACGGCAAGCTCTACCCGTCGGCGGTTCGCTGCCTGCTCACCGACCGCGAGCAGCTCACCAGCTACCTGCGCTTCCCCACAGAGCACCACCGCCGGATCCGGCACTCCAACTTCATCGAACGCACCTTCGGCGAAACCCGCCGCCGGGTAAAGGTGATCGGCCGGCTGCCTGGCGAGACCAGCTGCCTGTCCCTTGTGTGGGCCGTCCTGGACCGGGCCTCCCGCGGCTGGCGCGGGCTCACCATGACCCCGCAAGGCCTGCGCTTGCTGCAGGACCTGCGCCGCCAGCTCCTCGACCCACCCACCCCGATCCGACCACCCATCCACGACGCGCCAAACGACCACAAGACTGTCGGAGCCGTCGCCTACATGCACGCAACAAGGAAGCCGCGTCCGTCCATTTACACCGCTCCTGGGACGCCACCCCCCTACCTCGAAACAAGGCGTAGGTCGCAGAGCTCGGCGCAAGCGGCTCCTGGCCGCCCGAGACTCATGCAAAAGGTAGTCAGGGAGGCGGATGTAGACCGAAGCGGCGATCCCCTCCTCTACCCCTCCCCGCCTTGACATGACTCGAATGTCTCCACTCCAGCATCGACCAAGAGTTTCACCGTGGTTGCGATTCCCGAATCGAGTGGGGGGTCGAAGATTGCAGGTTCGGCTTTACGACTTTCCGTCGTATCGATCACAGCCTTCCACGTCCTAGCCCTCAGCTTCCTCGGAGCCGGGGTAAGACTCAGCCGATCTTGGGGTACGGCCCCGCCGTTCCTGCTAGACCACGTAGGCTGACCAGCGGCGATGCGTTTCGCTGGTCTCTCCTAATGGTGCGTCCTTAAGATCCGGGAGAGGACGACGCGCCGTCGCCAGCGCGCTGATGGTGGTGGCCGGCCCATAGCCACGGCCTGGCACGGGCGTCGAGCTGGCAGGTCGCCACCGGGGGCGAGGGTGACCTCCCGGGGGCGGACGACTGGCCGGCACTGGCACTGGGCTCGCGGCGGAACCGCCGCCACAGCCCGCGCCAGTCACACGTGGTGGAGCGTCGCGAGGATCTGATCGGCGACCGTGCCACCGGCCGGATCGACCAGCTGGAGCTGGAGTCCTTCTCCCATCACCCAGACCTCCACGCCGCTGCCGTGCCGATACAGGGGCCGCTCCGCCTGTATCGGCACGGCAGCGGGTGCGACGCGGTCCAGGTCGCCTGGGTGCAGGCGCAGCACGCGCATCGTCAGCCCGTTGATCGTCGTGGCCGCCGCGTTCGCCGGTGGCTGCTCGCCGGCCCGGCTATCGACCCATAGCAGCGGCGCACGAAGCCGCGGCCCCAGTGGGCAGGATGGCTGCACGTCAGGATGGCCGACGACCACGGCCGGCCCGGGCAGCGACGCCGCGCACGGAAGCTGGCGGGCGTCGCGCACCCGCCAGGTGCCTGGAACGTAGAAGGCCAACCCGTGGTAGTGCACCGCTTGCCAGCCGGTTGGACGGGTCGGCTCAAGCCTGGTCAGCGTCTGCCGGTGGGCTGCCTGGGTGCAGCCGGCCAGCGCCGCGGTCAGGGCGAGCACGAGCAGCGCTGCTCGTCGCATGTTGCCCCCATCGTTGCGGTCTGTGGCCTGTTAGACGCTCGGGCCAGGCTCCTGGTTCCTGATCAGGATGCGCGAATGTGAGGGAAAGGCAAGCGGCGCAACGACGCGGGCAGATACCCCAGCTGGCTGCGCATGGTGGGTCGCGCTAGTGGGGCGTCCAGGAACTGGACGCCGGTAATGAAGTGGAATGGGATTGGGGATGGGAATGCTGGCTGGTGACCGCCGCACCCAGGAGGCCACGATGCGCCAGCCATCGGTCTTCGTCCGCCAGCTGCGTCCGCAGGAGGGCGCCCAGCTCAAACGGATCGCCCGCAGTGCCAAGCAGTTCGCCCGCCGTCAGCGCGCCCAGATCCTGCTGGCCTCGGCCACCGGGATGAGCGCCCCACAGATCGCCGTGGTGGTGCGCACCGATGAGAACCAGGTCCGCCGGGGTGATCCACGAGTTCAACACGCTGGGGATGGAGTCGTTGCGCCCTTTCGTGGGCGGCGGGCGTCAACGGGTGATCGACCAGTCGACCCGTGACCGGGTCGTGGCGATCGCGTTGGCCTGCCCGCGCTTGTACGGAGAGCCGCTGACCCGCTGGTCGCTGCGGCGGCTGCGCCGCTACCTGCTGCGCCGCCGGATCGTCCGGCAGATCTCGGTGGAGGGGCTGCGCCAGATCCTGCATGCCGCCGGTGTCACCTGGCAGCGGACTCGCACCTGGAAGACCTCCCCCGACCCCGACTACGAGGCCAAAGCCGCTCGGGTGCTGCGCCTGTACCGCGCCGCCGAGTCCGGCCGCGCGGCCCGCCATGGCTGCGTGGTGGTGTGCCTGGACGAGTGCGGCCCGCTCTCGCTGCGGCCCTGGCCAGGCTCGGCATGGGCACCCCGCCGTCGGCCGCCCACCACGCGGGCGACCTACCACCGCCCGCATGGGGTGCGCTACCTGCTGGGCAGCTTCGACGTCGGCACCGACCGCTTGTCGGGCCACCTGATCTGCCACAAGGACGGCCCCACCACCCTTGCGGCGCTCAAGCGCCTCCGCGGCCGCTACCCCGACCAGGTCTTCATCTTCGTGGTCATGGACAACCTGTCAGCCCACTGGACACCACAAATCCGCGCCTGGGCGCAGGCTCACCGGGTCCGCTTGGTCCCGGTGCCGACCTACGCCAGCTATCTCAACCGCATCGAGTGTCACTTCTGGGCTTACGTCGAGTTCGTCATTCGTGGCTCGGACTACTCCAGCCATGACGAGCTGGCCCACGCGACCCGCGCCTACCTGCGCTACCGCAACACCACTCATCACGATTCACCAATCCGAATCCTCGAAAACCGGCGCAAAGTTGCTTGACACCCCACCAGTGAGGCCAGCCTCGGACCGCCGAGCATAACCGGGGTTGAGCTGCGCAAATAGCGTCACCGGGATGGGTGGGTCAGGCTTGCCGGCCTGATGGCTGGTGGAGCCTGGAGGTGGCGGGTGACGGCGGGCAGGCGGGC
>WNGR01001854.1_pt1 | contig 39598 bp, 29 predicted proteins | sample 5407581 | NCBI WGS metagenome assembly WNGR01 (sample SAMN13153383, study PRJNA577476) | soil metagenome | isolation source: 80 cm soil or saprolite under Garry oak tree replicate 2 | place: USA:California | collected 2016-06-15 | reverse complement strand
ACTCTGCTGATACACGATCTTCAGAGCCAGTTTCCCCACTCGGACTTCCTGGGTAGCGAGAGTGGCTCCGATGATTTGGTCGCCAAGGTGATTGGCATCATCGAGAAGCCGGGCGCGGGACTTGACCTGCCCTTAGACATCCGGGGCACTGCTTTTCAGCAAAGTGTCTGGACGACGCTTCAGCAAATTCCAGCAGGCTCCACTGCAACCTACGCTGACATCGCGAAGCTCATCGGCATGCCCAAGGCGGTTCGCGCGGTGGCGCAGGCTTGCGGTGCAAACTCGCTTGCTGTCGTCGTCCCATGCCATCGCATCGTCAGAAGCGACGGCACTCTTTCCGGTTATCGGTGGGGAGTGGAACGCAAGCAGGCATTGCTTGAAAGGGAGGCACAAGCATGAATTCTCTTTTCGCAAAGAGCCTCGCAACAACAACCGAAGCGGCCGCGGTTATTCCATCTGATAAGGCGATAACGCGAGTCACAACATCGGACTGGCACAAAATCGGCAGCGACCTCGACGAGCAAGGGAGCACAGTGCTGCAAGGAGTTCTCTCTCCCGATGAATGCCGTGGTCTCGCCGGGCTTTATCCACAAGAAACGCCATTCCGAAGCCGCGTCGTCATGGCACGACATGGCTTCGGGCGCGGCGAGTACAAGTATTTCAGCTATCCGCTCCCCGACCTCATCCAGGGTCTTCGTACAGCGCTCTACGCTCGCTTGGCGCCAATTGCAAATGGCTGGAATGAGGCCATGGGAATTGAAATCCGATATCCTGAACACCACGATGCATTTATCAAGAGATGTCAGGACGCAGGCCAGCAGCGACCGACTCCATTGCTCCTTCAGTACGGTGCCGGCGACTATAACTGCCTGCATCAAGATCTTTACGGTGAGCACGTCTTCCCGATACAGGTGGCGATTCTGCTATCTGAACCGGAAAGGGATTTCACAGGCGGCGAGTTTGTGCTCACCGAGCAACGTCCTCGTATGCAATCGCGTCCAGAAGTTGTACCTCTCCGTCAAGGAGATGCAGTAGCCTTCGCCGTCCATCATCGTCCAGTTCGGGGAACGCGAGGTGCGTATCGCGTCAATCTTCGCCACGGTGTAAGCCGTCTCCGATCTGGACAGCGGCACACCGTTGGCATCATATTTCATGACGCTACGTAGGAGGGCGCTATGACATCCCCGTATACTCGCGGCCTATTTAATCAGGCAGACGCAAACGAAAGCCTCGGGCCCGGCACCGCAATTCTCCGTGGCTTCGCACTTGATCGTGAAGCCGCAATTCTTGATGCGCTATCCGTTGTCGCGGCAAAGTCTCCTTTTCGGCACATGGTGACACCAGGAGGATTCCGCATGTCTGTTGCGATGACTAACTGCGGACCTCTGGGATGGGTCACCGACAGGAGAGGTTATCGCTATGACCCCGTCGATCCGGAGACACAGATGCCATGGCCATCTGTGCCAGAGCCATTCCTTCACTTGGCTCAGAACGCAGCGACGGCAGCAGGCTTCCCGCAGTTCGCTCCCGATGCATGCCTCATCAATCGATACGAGCCGGGAGCAAGACTAACCCTGCATCAGGACAAGGACGAACGTGACTTCAATCAACCAATTGTGTCGGTGTCCCTTGGTCTGCCTGCAGTCTTCCTCTTCGGAGGAGACGAGCGAACGGACAAGACCATGCGCGTGCCTCTCGCTCATGGCGATGTAGTGGTCTGGGGTGGACCGGCCAGGCTGCGTTATCACGGCGTGATGCCTCTCAAAGACGGAGTTCATCCTTTGCTGGGCGGTTACCGATTCAACCTCACTTTTCGTAAGGCGGGATAAACTCGAGCCGCAGGCGAGCTAATAGCGCACAGGCAACAAGCAAGGTAGTATGTTTGATTGTCGCCGACGATTGAGTTATCAGTTCAAAAGCCTGGGCAGATTAAAGTCATTAACGGCAGAACACGGTAATCCATCACGGCAATCCCTCAGCGCCTTTGCATACGCCTGCACCTTTGACGCAACAACAATCGACTGGTCATTGCCTGGTCGTACTACGATAATGCCTTCGAGGCAAGACTCCGCTGCCTGAAACTCTCTTCTGACTTTCTGAAAAATGTAAACTCCTGCTCTGTAAAAGGGGGCCCGGGGAGTCGGTCGCCACAGATTGCCTGACCTGAGCGGCATCGATTGCAAATCTTGTGGCGGCGCCGGACCGTAGTCGGTGCCGCTTAAGTTCGCACCGTGTTTTCGCCTCTATCCCTCTCCCCAGCACGTATCACTCACATCACCCATTGGGGGCATTGAGGATCAATAAGTACAGGTGACAAGATTCCCTCCATGCGAGTCAATCTCATAGCTCAAATGGCCGACTCTTTGGAATTCGGCGGAAAGTCCGTACCGCTGTCGCTGACGGTTCGCCCCTCATGTGGAGTTCCAGGCGATTACCAATACACTACTGACAGCGCGGCTCTGCTGCGCATGCTGCACAAAAAAACCGACTTGTCCTCTGATACACTCAAGCGGTTCGAAGGTGAAATTTACTCCTATCCGAGCGCTTGTCTACTAGGTGTGGAGTTGAGCGAAACTGTCCTCTCTGAAATTGGCTACTTCATTGATTAGAAGATCGCTTTCTTTGACTACGAGCTCGCAAGCACAATTGACAACGTCTACCCTTGGGTGCCGCTACCATTGCGGAAGCAGTCGAGCACGCGCAGCAATGCAGGCACAGATGCCGCAGCCCCGGTCATGTACGACACCCACGTATTGAACACCGCACCCTGCGTGTAAATCAGAAATCCAGCCACACCAAAACCCACAACCAGCAGCGATGTGCGAAGTGCGTCTTTGTGAACACCCGCTTCCAGTCCCTCCCACTGTTCAACGCTATCAGTATGCGATACACATTGTAGAAACTCCGCGAAACGATCATCTCTGATGGCCAACAACCCGCACCTTCGCTCGACCAGGCCCTCTCTCATCAGATCTCGCACAATCGGCCGACCATTTGGGTTAGCCAATTTGTCTTGTGCCAAGTGAATTAGAACCAGCTTCTGTAAAACAGATCGACGAGAGAATTGACTCTGGCTCCCCTTCCGATTGCCCTCCGGAAGAAGTTTTGGTTCTTCAGCTCGCTCATCCAAATCCAGAAGGAACATTCTGGTCAGAATCAACCGCGCCATCAAGAATATGAGCGCCACATATGCACCAGCACATACCCAGATCTGCCAACTGGCCCATGGGACTTTTATAGGTGCCCACGCAGAAGAGATCATCAGAATCGCTGATCCTGGCTCTTGTTTGGTCAGGACAAGATTTTGCCCTTTCGCAACTGAATTACTCGACCAACTCCACACATCTGACGATCCGGTTTCAGCCAGATGAGCGCTCTCAGCAGCCATCAGGTTGTACGCGGGAACCAGCCATCCTAGTAGTCGCTCGATGCAACGCTGCCGACCCACCACCGAATGCAAGCTGCATCGCGCCTGCAAACCACGACGCGCCTTGTTGCCGTCATGTTCCGATCTAACCTCAATACCAAGCGCTTCGTGGTACGAAAAGACCGGCCCAGTTCTCAATTCCGTTGTTGCCAGCAGGTCACCACCGTATTGCCCGGTATCGACCCCCTGATATCGTGATTGCTGCAACTTGGCCCTGTCCTCAATGTCAGACGCGAGTTTCAGTTGGCCTTGTTGCACCCAGAGTCTCTGTTCAAAGTCACATGCAACTTTGAAGAAAGATAGACATGGAAGAACAACGACCACCACAAGCAGCCCCGCGAATGCTCCGATGTAGTATCGCCGCCACTGTATCGACGATGACTTGGACCCTCTCGCCGCAGACTCACCCTGACTATCCCGAGGACGTAGCACGCACAAACAAACGGCGACCGCGGCCACTGGAATTGCGATACCACCAACGAGCGCAGCAAATGACGGAAGCTGAAGCAGCACAACATCTACCAATGCAGCGACAACAAGAAGAGCGAGCATCATGCGATACCTCGCTGTCTTGGCTGAGTCGGGCCAGAGCCAATCACCGCTTGTGCGGCCTCGATGCATCCAGCACGCCACTGACAAAACCATCGCAATCGTGCTCGCGTAGAAGAGAAACAGAATCGAAGCCAGGAACAGCACTTCAAGAGTCGTTGTCTCTTCCTGATGTAGGTCACGGAAGATGAGCAGCGTCCAGGAATCATTCTCGTTCGAAATCATCGGACGCATATAGATACGATGTGGGCGGCCCAGGTAGTTTGCGATGAGCATTCCATCATCCCGCATCGCCACCCGCGAGCGAATCTCCTGGTTTTGATCCGTCTCTGCAATAAAATTCTCCCTAAGGTTCCTGCTCTGATCCGAATGAAACACAATTCGGCCGCTGGGTTCAATCACGGCGAACTGATATCCGGCAGGCAGAACCGAATTTATCACCGAGATAGGCTTCGTTACGAGCGCCGCACAAAACAGGTGCCTGGCAACTCTGGGGTCCACCTTTCCTGAGACCGGTCGCCCGTCAGAGTCCATAACGCTCCAGAAGATGGTGATGTTATCCCCGGTATTCGGGGAATACTGTGACCCCACTCCCTCGCTCGGCACAGGGTCAGGACTTCCTGGATTTTGCAGAACTCTCTTGATCGCCGAATAGTACCGAACAGAGGTGTCGTTAAGATTGAGAAAGGGCGTGACGGTAGGTTTGATAGTCCATTTTATCCTCTGTCGGCCGCTGAAATCGCTCCAATTCACGTATTGCAAATTAGGATAATTTGCGAGCACGGGCGCGACAGCGCGATCCGCATTCGACAGAATATTCGTTCGGCACGCCCACTTCGGATTGCATCCTCGTCCGTCATGTTTGAGGAGCAATAGTTTATCCGACTGACCCTCTGCGATGTGTAACGCTCGTCGCAGTTCACTTTTGTGCGTGGCGTCCTCACGGTACAGATCGTGCAGTTGCTCAAATGCCTTGCCTTCCTCTTTTCCAAAACTCTGATCGACTGCCACTGCGAGCTTTCGCATCTGATTTTCGGCCGAACGGTCGACATAAATCTTCTGATAGCCGACAAACAGAATGATGAACGTTAGCGCGGCGCAAGCGAAGCTTGTAGACACTGCGATCGTGATCACGTCGCCCGCACGCAGTCTCTCTGCCGGGCTCGATACGTGCAGCCTCAGAAATGGGTAGGCTGCGACTGCCAGCAAGATACCGCCAATGAGCCATAACAGGTAAGTCGAAGAGATCGCCTGGCTCTCCGATCGGAATCGGTCTGCACGAACCAGGCCACAGATAACCCACGGCTTGGGAATGGCCCGTGTGGCTCCGGAGTCTATTACCTTCTTCTGCAGATTTGCCGCGGCAAATGGAACTGGAAGCGGCTGCGAGTACAGTCGATAGCGGGCCCCCGCAACTTTAATCTCTTCAAGCCGGGTCGATCGGGAAAGTGAGTCCAGCGTTATCTGCGACTCAGGTGCGGCTGGCTTGATATCTCCTGATGCATCTTCGAGTTTATCGATGCGAGCCATCACGATTCCAGAAAGCGACTTCTGATAGATCACGGTCCCGTCGCCCTGAGCCACCACCACCGCGTCAAACGGGCACCGGATCGCCGGTGGTAAGAGTTTGTCGATCATCTTGTCAAGATCCGTTCGAATTACGTAGCCTGGCGTTTTGCCACGCCTGAAAGCTAAATAGAGATAATGTTTTCTCTCATCCATCGCAACCGCCATCTTCGGCGGATCTCCGTAATCCTTGCCAACCACCGGCCCGCTTTCGCTCTCCTCCGGCTTCTCCAACTGGGGCGCCACATTCTTAAGATAGGAGTTCAGAGCGCCGGTGGTAATGCCCGAATTCGCAGCGTTATCCATAATCTTGTCAAAAGCATTGATATTGAGCCCTATCTGCTCGCTCACCGTGTCAAGTACGCGAAGGTTGCGATCATCCAGATATCTGTGCTGCGCAGGCAGCCAGAAGAGGTTATACCAACAGGCCGCGACAACCAGCATCAATGCGACGCAGGCAGGAACCAGGAAAATGCGTAGGCGAGCGAGTATGGTCATAGGCCTCCGAAACCGCCAACGACGGTTCCCCCCTCACTCTAGAAAGCGTAAGCAAATCTGAAACCGTGCCAACTCACGTGAAATATCTCGTTCGTCTTGGCGGTTTGCAACAAGTATTTACATCGATCACGCGTCACGAACTAAAAGATACGAAACTTCTCACACTCGGCTCGGCAGTCTGTCAAGATAGTTCAATAGTCTTGAGCCATCCTTTCATGCGCCCAGCCTGGCTATGGCACCAGCTATGTCACCGGCAAACTCCTCGTCGATAGGTTGATGACCGAATTTGCCCATCAGCAGGACCTCGTAGAAAAGCCATTGGTACTTCGCGATTTCATCGATCCCTTCAACAACGCGGGCATTGATCCCGATTCCGCTAATGGAAGCAGAGATGATTTCGAAAGAGGCACGAGAGCCATAGCCCAATTCGGAATCGCCGGATAAGACACAATGACCATTGCGAATTGCACATTCGCAATGGCCAGGCGCAAGCCAAAATAATACTTACCATAACGGCATCGGCGCTAACTTCTACCTTGCATGAGTTTCAGAGTACGGCGGCCGATGCACGCGATGCGACCACGCCGCATCTCTTTCATTGCTGAATATAAATTTCAATTCGCCTCCCTGCATCAGTTCCTCGTGCGTCACAAATGATCGGTCTACTGACCGGCCATTCAGCAGCACATCTTTCAAGAAGCTTTCCTCGTCGCTCATGTCTTCGCTCGTAATGGTGAGTGCCTTCCCGTTTGGCAAGTGCAAGATCGCCCGCTCCACAAAGGGACGACCCAGCACATACTCATTTGACGCCGGTGCCACAGGGTAGAAACCAAGTGCCGTAAACATCAGCCATGCCGACATTTGCCCCAGATCGTCGTTTCCCACCAACCCATCCGGAGCAGGCTTGTACTGCGAGTCAACAATCTGTTTCAGCCGCGCTTGCGTCTTCAGAGGCATCCCTGCGTACATGTAGAGATAGGCCAGGTGATGGCTCGGTTCATTGCCATGAATGTACTGCCCGATCATCCCTGAAATATCTTCCACATCTGCATAAAGGGCCGGATCTACCTTCTGGTCAAACATCGCATCGAGCTTTGCCGCCAGCTTTTCGTTGCCGCCCAGCAACTCGATCAGTCCCTGTTCGTCCTGTGGCTGATACCACGAGTACTGCCAAGCATTGCCTTCCGTAAATCCGCTTGCCGCTCCCGCCTTTGCAGGATCGAAGGGCTTGCGATACACGCCGTTGGCGAGTCGCGGCTCCACAAATCCATCTTGCACGTTGAAATTGTTTCGCCACAACGCCCCCCGCTTTTTGAAGTCACTGGCAACCTCCTCATTGCCCATCGCCTTCGCCATCTGCGCAATCGTCCAATCGTCAAATGCATACTCGACAGTCTTCGAAGCAGCTTCGCCGTCATTGTCCACCGGCACATACCCCAGCTTCATGTACGCACCAAGATTCCCATACTGCGCATAAGTTGCGCTGGCCACCATCGCGTCTAATGCTGACTTCGTGTCGTAGCCGCGAATGCCCTTTATATATGCATCTGCGATGATCGGCACCGCATGATATCCAATCATGCACCAGGATTCGAGACCCGCGAATTGCCACACCGGCAAAATCCCAAACGGGCTCTCCTTCTGCGAAGCGATCATCGAATGGACTAGATCATTGGTGCGTTGTTCGGGCTCAAGCAGCGTCATGAGAGGCTGTTCGGCGCGATAAGTATCCCAGAGAGAGAGCGACGAGACAAAGCGAAACCCCTCAGCGCGATGAACCTGGTTATCCGGCCCGCGATACTCTCCGTTCACGTCCATGCTTGTGCTTGGAGCGAGCATCGTGTGGTACAGCGCGGTGTACAGCGATCTCTCCATGCCTGGGGATGCATGCAATTCCACGCGGCTCAGCTCTGTGCGCCACCGCCTTTGGGTTGCTGTCCGCACAGCGTCGAAATCAAAGCCCGCCACTTCCGCATCCATGTTGGAGATCGCGTTCTCTTCGCTAACCGGCGACAGTGCGACCTTTACGATAAGCGGATCCGACGAGGGTGCAAAATCACACACCGCTTCGATCCCCCGCCCTTCGATGCTCTGCGTATCTTCAGGCGAGTTACCCGGAGTCTTGAAACCGTGATAAGGTGGCGGACCCTCTTCCCGGTTATAAAGCGCATGTCCCGACATAGGCGCGGAAAAACGAATCGCAAAATATAGCTGTCTCCCGGGCGCCCAGCCGCGTGTCTCGCGCATCCCTGTCACTGTTCCGTCCATGCGCATGCGTACTCGTGACCACAACACTTTACCCGGGTAGTTATAGATTGAGCTGCGCAGGTCCAGCAGAACGTGGCGTTTTTCGCCGGCCGCAAAGGCATAACGATGCACGCCCACGCGTTCGCTCGCCGTCAACTCCGCCCGCACTTGCGTATCATCCAGCGTCACCGCGTAGTAGCCAGGCTCAGCGTGTTCGCTATTGTGCGAAAACCGCGACCGATACCCGCGTTGTGTTCCCTCTGGATCGCCCGGCTCGAGGGGGACATTCTCGCCACCTATCGGCGTTAACAGCACGTCTCCAAGGTCGCTGTGACCCGCACCCGAAAAATGTGTATGCGAAAATCCCAGGATTGTCTTGTCTTCATAACGATAACCCGCCGCCCACTTGTAGCTCTGCTGAAATGGGCGAATCTGAGTGTCGGGTGAAAGCTGCACCATCCCGAATGGCGCCGTCGCTCCCGGAAACGTATGCCCCTCGGGCCCGGTCCCTATCATTGGATCGACCAGCTTCAGCGGATCCGGAACTTGTGCGAATGCAGTCGAACCCGCCACCAGCAGGGTGAGGCAAAGAATCTTCTTCATGCTTACAAGGTAAGGCAGCAGGCTATCTCTTCGCTAATCTTCCGTCTCCGCACCAGCGTCAAGGTTTGCCCTCCAACCCTCCCCGCTGTAGCAGGTGCATAATATATGCTCCCGCACCATAACCCACCATAGGCATCGCGCCTGTCGGGTCGCCCACTTCTCCGGGAAATAGTGAGCAGCTTTCGGCCACATACATTTCTGATATCACGTCGTGGTCCGCCGCTGACTTATCAATAATGCGCTCCAGCATCGCGGCCGCTTCGTCATATCTTCCCAGCCGTCGATACACTTCAGCCAGGCTTATATCTACAAACACAAATTCCTGCTTCTCGTACCAATACTCAAAAATGGCGGGATCCGTGTAAGTGCCGCGGACTCGACGGTAGCCGCCGGAACGCACTTTCAGAAGTTCCATCCTCTCCACCGCATCGCGCACCACCGCATCGTTCTTGACGATCCCAAAATTGATCACCGCCAGCAACGCGCCATCGATGTCGTTCTTCACGCCTTCTTCCAACGTTCCTCGCAGCTTTCCTCCGCGAATGAATGCCGCATCGAAGCCCTTCTCCAGCAGGGCTACGCTTTTCAGCATCTCGGCTCGAGCAGGTTCATCGCCCGCGCGACGTGCTACCTCCGCGAAGTTTCGCAAACCCACAATCGCGGCAGCTGTCGAAAACGCGAAATGCTTTTTGTCTCTCTGCCGCTCTTCCCATATTGAAGTGTCCGCCGCAACAATCAATCCCTCTCCATACTTCTCAAGATTTGCCAGCAGCGGTTTCGCAATATAATCCCGCGCGCTCTCGTAAAGTCGGCCGCGATACGTCGGGATCTGCAGCAATGCGGAATCGTCGTATTTCCGCAGGTAATCGCCCAGCACCCACAGCACGAGCCCCCAATTATCGAACTCAATGTTTGTGCTGCCCTCCATGGTAAAGAACGGCTCCTCCGACCCGTCACCGAAGTAGCGAACAACTGAAATCTGATAATTTGCGCCACGCGTCTCCGATCGCATCTTTCCCGTCGGCTGAGCGTTGAAGTATGCCAGCAGCGCCGCACGCGCCTCGTCGCGGTGCCCCATTTGCGCGAGCGCGGCAGTTGCATACGCCATGTCTCGCACCCACGGCATGAACCACACACCATCCGGCAAACTGGCAACGATCAGCCCATAATTATTTCGTCCGGCACGGTTGGGCTCGCGACTTTGCGCCACTCGCAGCAAGACCTCGCTTTGACGCCACAGATGCCGTTCTGTTTCACTCGCGAACTGCACAGCCGGCCTGACGCGCCAGCGCTCGACTTCCCCGATCTCCCGCTTCGCCAGTGCTTGCGGCGCCAGTCCAGCCCGCCAGCGATTGAACTCTCGAACAGTTTGTCTAATTTGGTCATCGCTTTCGAGCGCTACCATTGCCCACGACGGGCTTGCGCCCAATTGCTCTCGTGGCATTGCCGAATGATTTCGCCCGCCGTCCAGCGGAATGAGCAACAACGACTCCTTCACATCGTCGAATTTCAGCAGTTGCATCGCAACGCCAGACATCCGCACCGTTCTCTGAGACCTGACGGTATGGCTCCATTTCACACTCAATCCGCGCCCTCGGTCGTTTTCAACGCCAGGCTGCGAGCTGATAATCAGAGCCGCATATCCCAAACCAAACGGCATGAAGAAAAAACCATTGCCATCACCGCTCCGAGTGTGGATCACGTGCGAATCGTCATCATATTCGGCAGATGCTCCGCGCGCTCCTCCCTCACCCCAACTGAGGACCTTGATAAAGTTCGTGGTTTCCACGCCCTCACTCAGCGAATTTGTTGGGTCGGGTCGAACAAAGCTGTAGGGATGCGCATAGAACTTGGTCACCGTGGCTGTCTCCGGCGACACCACCGCGAACCCATGGCCGTTGCCTGTCACCAGGTGCGAAGCCGCAGCCGGCAAGCATGCCAGAACGCAGGTACTGAACATAGCGAAAGAAATACGCACGAAACACATGGCCAGCTAAGTTTCGACCCCGCGCGCAAATTCTGCAACTCCTCCGCTATCTCGCACACCGATAGAGTGCGCCATTTCAGAACGTCGATCGTGCGCGAGTTGTCTGCTGACGACTCGAAACCACAAACTTCGTGCCACGAGTGAAATAACTTCGAGTTTCACGGTGGTGCTTCGGCGCCATCTCTGAAAAAATAATGAGTTAGCCTGCCATGGGGTGTTCATGCCGTCGAAATATCAATCAATGCTCGCTGCTCTCTTGTGCCTTCTGGCTAGCCTGCAGCCCTTCGTCTTCTCGCAGGCAACAGGCGGTGCCAAGCAGGCCCGCCCCTCCGGCTCGCCGTTCTCCACGGAGGAATCCGGCGGGGTCACCCCTCGGCTTGCCCAGAAAGAATCGCAGCTCCGCGCCGCGCTCGCGACTCAACCCAACTCCGCTGAGCTGCTTTATTCGCTGGCGCTGGTTTTGAGGCAGGAAGGCAAGCCTCGAGAGTCACTCGACACCTACACCGAATCGGCACGCCTGCGAAAACCCACGGCGGATGAACTACGCTCCGTCGCCCTTGATTATGTGGTGCTCAACGACTACGAGGATGCCATCCATTGGCTCGAGCTAGCCGCGCAGATGAACCCTGACGATGCGGATACTCTTTACGCCCTGGGGCGCTGCTACTACTCTAAAGATCGATTCACCGAAGCCGGCAAGATGTATGAGCGCGTGCTCGCGATTGATCCAAAACATCTGAAGGCCGAAGAGAATCTTGGCTTGACCTACGATGCCACCAATCGCCCCGAAAACGCAGAGGAAGCCCTACGCAAGGCCGCGAGTTGGGCTGATCCAAACGGCACCGACGAATGGCCGTTCCTTGATCTGGGAGCATTCCTTCTCGACCAGGGGCGAACTGAAGATTCCATCGCACCACTTCGCACAGCGATACACATCCGGCCAGACTGTGCACCCTGCCACGAAAAGCTCGGCCGCGCCCTGTTTGCAACCCCTGACAATACCGAGGCAGTCGCGGAACTGGAGCAGGCTACGCGACTCAATCCCAAGGATCCCAAGGCCCATTATGAACTTGGCCGCGCATTGCGACAGGCCGGCCAACTCGAGCGCGCAAAACAGGAATTCAGCGTGAGCCAGAAGCTCTATGCGGCGCACAGCCAGGAGTAAATATCCTCCGGCAAAGCCGGAGGCTTTATGGTTGTTGGCCCCTCAAAAGGGGCCAGAACGTTCGCCGCAGCCGACGGTGCTGCTACTCTCCGCAGCCCGGCTTTGGTATCAGGGCACGACTTCAGTCATACCGAAATTGCAACCAAAAGCTTCCGGGATTCAGCCCCTGCGGAAAACTTCGTCGTTGCTTCCATCTCATGTGAAAAGCACGATCACTACTCCCGAAAATGTCAAACTTCTACTGCCACCCCGGCAAAGCCCGCGGGTTCTCCCGGTTTGAATAGTTGCCATCGATACCACAATGGCGAGAGCGGTCCAGCTCATGCACAAGGGCTGTAATACTTCAGGGCTTCGCCCGGTCGGCCACAGCAACACGCTTCGCGTGAGCCGATGGCTCCGTCTCGTCGATCGTCACTTGTTGATCGCCATGAACATTCTCGAGTGTCTGCTGGGCGCCGCTAGGCCAATAAATCTCGACACGGGCAACCGTCGACTCGCTTCCCAAACCAAAATGCAGTCGCGGATCACTGGCGGAAAGATATCCGCTCGACGTCGTCACGGTCTCCCACTGGCTTCCGAGCGCAGTGACAACTTTAACCTGAGCACCAATCCCATCGCGGTTACTCTTATGCCCAATGAGTCGCAGCGTGAGCCAGTGATTTTTGGTCTCTGTCTGGTTGAGTAGTACGTGAGGCGGCCCGCCATTGGTGGAGACGACAGCATCGATGCGTCCATCGTTATTCACATCGCCCATAGCCATGCCGCGGCCCACCCAGGCTTCATGAAATATTTCATTGGAGACGCCGGACACATCGACGAACTTGCTTCCGTTAACATTGCGTGCCAGCATCATCGGCTCTTTGTAATGCAACTGCGGAAAGCTCTTCTCGATGGTGTCGAGGTCGTGTCCCTGCGCGATCAAAAGATCTTTCCATCCATCGTTGTCGTAATCGAGAAAACGCAGGCTCCAGCCCGAGTGCAGCATCGTCATGCTGCCCAATCCCGACGTGAAGCTCGTGTAGTTGAACGTGCCGTCTCCTGCATTCGAGTAAAGCGCGTAACGTTGATTGGCCAGATCGGTAATCACCAGGTCAGGCCAGCCATCGTTGTTGTAATCGGCAAAGTCCACGCCCATGCCTGCATAAGTCTTCCCTTCGGAGTTGACGGCAATCTCGCTCTCCAGGCCAACCTCTTCGAAGGTGCCATCCTTCTTTTGATGAAAGAGAAACTCGGGCATGGAGTCATTCGCCACGATAAGATCGATGCGTCCGTCCTGGTCATAGTCCGCCATGGCTATACCCAGCGCCTTGGCCGGCACGTCCAAGCCTAGTTTGTGTGCGACCTCCGTGAATCGGCCGGCGCCTTCGTTGTGGTACACAAGCATCGTGATGGGCTGAAACACATCAGGATGGCAGTACCCGCGATAGCCTTCGCGATGTTCTCCGCACCACAGATCATCCCAGTCCCACTGAACATATCGATCGACAACTAAATCAAGAAGACCATCGTTATCCAGATCGACCCATGTAGCCGAACTCGACCAGCCGCTGCCGCCGACACCTGCCTGGTCCGTCACATCCGCAAAGGTGCAGTTCCCCTTGTTATGGTAAAGGCGATTGCCGCCGTAGCCTGTAACGTAGAGGTCTTCAAGGCCGTCGTTATCGTAATCAGCCACGGCCACTCCCATGCCATAGCCAATCCCCTTGAGACCTGCCTTCTCCGTTACGTCCTCAAAGGTTCCATCGGGCTTCTGGTGAAAGAGTCGATTCCAGTATTCCGGGCCGGTCTTCTGCGGAATGAATCCTTTTGGCGTGGGATCGGTGAACGGCGCGCCATTCACGAGAAAGATATCGAGGCGCCCATCATTGTCGCAGTCGAATAGCGCAACACCCGAACCCATGGTTTCGATCAGATATTTTTTGGAAGTGTGGGGAGCCTGATGCAGGAACTTGATTCCGGCTTTATCGGTGATGTCGACGAAGTGGCCTGGCACCATCGCCGCGGCGTTGGCGTTGCCTCCGCTCGATTGGACCTTTCCAGCAGCAGTCTGCGCACAGCTTAATTGCCCGACCAATCCCAAAACAAGAAACAGGCTTGCCCAACAGCCAAGCCATGATTTTCTCGATCTCGAAATCAGCATTCGTGCTCATACCCCGTCGTGGGAGTTGCCCACTCCCCCAACTACTCCATCCATCGCAATCAAACAGCCAAGTCGCCGCACGCCAGAAAAAACCGCAGGCGCCTGCTCGAGAACCTTCCAATTCGCATTCCCCTGCCCTGAGACCCGCAGGCGAAGCACTATCCGTGAAGAATACCATCCCACCACGTGTCCGTGCCCTGGCTATTTCTTGCCCGTGAACCCGCGCAGGAGTTCAACTTCGCGTTCGCGATAAGGAGTGCCGTCTTCGTAAAAAATGTCGTGAAACCACACTGTTGGTTTCTCAGTGACATAGGGGCGCTGCCACGAATCCCACGGCAGATAAGTCTGGCTCTTGCCCTTCACCAGACCCCAGTTGATCGCGCCAACATGATACTTCTTTGCCAGCGGCAAGATCGTATCAAAGGTGCTTCCCGCACCCCGCGCCATGTACTCCGTGCAAACCAGCGGCCGATGAAACTGTTCCAGTTCGTGAATTCTCTTTTCGAACCCCTCTGACCAGTCGTAGTTATGGAACGAGATGATGTCGGACTGTTGAATCTGCACTTGCGCCATGGGAGGCATCTTGGCCAGTGATGACCAGTCTCCCGCCCAGATCCCGCTCGTCAGTGGCTGAATGGGGTGAGCGGAGCGGGCCCACGCAAACACCTGTGGCAACAACGTGAGTATCAGCTCACGCTTGTTGGCTGGTTCGTTCTTTCCATACGAACTTGCATTGTCGTTATCCGGTTCGTTCCACACATCCCACGCCAGCACGCGCGTGTCGTTTGCAAAAGCTCCGACCACCCCTTCGACATAGGCTTTCAAACGTGGGTACTGCTGCGGATCAGACAGAATGGCCTTTCCCGGCGCCTGCACCCACCTGGAATTATGGATGCCCGGCCGCGGCGGCAGTTGCTTCCCAAGCTTTGGCTCTGGATCCCAGCATGAATCGAACAGCACCAACACCGGCCGGATGTGATGCCTGGCGGCGATACCGAGAAACTGATCGATGCGATTCTTAAAGCCCGCGACATCCTGTTCCCACGGCAGATTATGCAGAAAGACGCGCATGGTGTTCATTCCCAACGATTCGGCCCAACCAAATTCGCGGTCGATCTCTGCTGGATTGAAGGTTTCCGCTTGCCACATCTCCAGTTCGTTCGACGCGTCCGATGGCACGAAGTTCGCGCCCAGCAGCAGCGGCTGCCTTTGGTACCACTGATTCGCCTGCGCCTCACTCCACCTCTGCTGCTGGCCGGGAAGAAGACCACAAGAGATGCAGAGCACACTGACCACAAGCAATGAATTGAAATTTCGCAAGCGCATCGATATCAGAGTCCTTTTCACCGAAATCATTTTCACTACAAATCTTTTTGTGCAAACGAACGGCCCCTCCGCCGCCTGCTATTTGCGATCGACCGAAATAACCGTCACGCTGGCATGAGGAAAGGTGTGTGCCCATCCCTTCGACGGAATTGTCTCTACGCTGTCGAACGGAGTGACGTGAGTCGGCGAATCCTCATCGTTCACATCGGTAATGGCTGTTGAGGTCAACGTGTGAACCGTTGCTTTGGATGTCGCCGCAAACGAATGTAGCCGAATATTAGTGGCAATATCGGTCCCCAGACTGCGATTCACGCAGAATAGAGTGAGCGTCTTGCCCTCGGAACTTAGCGTCGCGACCACGTCGAGGTACGGAACAGAAGGAATCTCCGGCAAGCGATTGACGCCTTGCGCGACAGAGTACGAGCCGGCGTTCACGTTTGCAGCAACAGTCTTGGCAGCGTTGGCATTCGCATAGAGCTTGAACGCATAATAGGAGGGCGTTCCATACACCTGGCTGCGCTTCTTCCAGATGCCCGCAAACTCCATGATTCCGGTCATGTCAGAGATGGGAACGATGGCCGAGTTTCTCAGCAGCATGTTCAGGAATCCACCAGTAATGATCGCTCCTCCAGTGTTGGTAAAACTCGGCGCGTTGTAGCGCTCGCCGATAAATAGCCACTCCGTAAATGCAAGATGGGCCTTCCCGCCATACCCCGCTGCACCGTCAATCTGGCTCTGCGCCTGGTGCAGACGGTTTTCCAACTCGATGGGCAATGCAAACGCCGCCGCGGCCACGAAGTCAGGAGCGGGAGACTTGATCTTCACTTCGCCTGTGCCGACTACAAAATGAGTAGAAAGATAATCGAAAGTGCCCGGAGGATTGGTCAGTTGAATCGCATTCCAGTCATGAAACACTTCGGGATCCGCACCCGTCGCGATCAACCGCGCAGTAGGATCGACACCATGAATTGCATTGCTGTACTCCGCAGTGCGCGCGGCGAGTTGATCGCGCGTAGGCCACGCAAGATTCCAGTTACCCCATAACTCATTGCCAAGCTCCCAAAGCAACCCTGAATGCATGCTCCAGTGCGCGTTGACGTATCGAACCCACTCGGCCGCCTCCTGCGGAGTTCCGCTGCCCAGGTTGAGAGCGATCTGCGGCTGAGCGCCAATCTGGCGGCAAAATTCAAGAAACTCATCTGTACCAAAGCTGTTGTATTCCGGAATGCCCCATGAATTGTTAATCGAGTTCTTGCGTTTGTCGCGCGGACCTATCCCATCTGTCCAGTGGTACGAAGAAGTGAAGTTGCCTCCGAATCGAACCAATGGAGTGTTCATCTCCTTGGCCAATGTCACAGCGTCAGGATCGAGTCCCACCTTGGCATCGGCAGGCATCAAAGAAAATTGATCAAGCTCGACGCGTTCATCGCCCGCGAGCTGAACCACAAAATCTGCCGGATCGAGCCGGTGAAGTTTTCCTTCGGGAACCTGGAACGCGAACGTGTACTTTGTCCACGCAGCATCGGCAACCTTGACCTGTTGCGATGCCAGCACCTCGCCCAGATCTCTCACACGTATAGCGATAGTTAGCTCTGAATCTCCACTTATGTGTTTCGCATAGAAGCTGCCTTGATAGTCACGCGTGCGATGGATGGGGAGATAGACCTTCTGCTTGATTCCGGTCGGCTCACCCGGCACTCCAAAAACCCGCAGCGATTGCCATGAGTTCGCTGCGTCGCCATATTCCACTTCGTAGCGATTACCCTGGCGTGCATCGAGAGGCTCCCACGGCAATGGCACCGCGAGATCGCCCGCACGGCGGAGTTCAGGACTGTCATGCAGCATCTCGGCAATCTTTCCCGGACTCCACAAACCTGATTCGAAGCTGGGATTCTGCAGCAGTTCCGCCCAAAGCCCGTTGTACGTTGAGTTCCCGATAGGCTCAAGAAAAGTTCCAAAAATCGTTCGTGGAATCTGCTGGGTGGTAACTTCAGCGGCGTTCACGTCGATCGTGGCTGACTGCGGGATTGGCTCCTTGACTGCGACCTGCGCCTGCAAGACCAAACCAACGGAAACAAATGCGAGGCACTGAATAACTCTCTTCACTAACACTCTCCATACATCGCATTCCAGCCTCGGCCAGACCTGCTGCCTTTCCGTTCCACGCCGCCCTCAGGCAACGCCGCAACGCGTGTTGCGCGAAACCTCCCATCGTAAATCCGACATAACAAGCGAGCCATCAATTCTTGTCGTGCACATCTGCAGCCGGTACGCCCGCCGATCTCGCTCCCGCTGATAATGGCGGCAGTGCCGCGGGATTCACTTTGGTGTTCAGCGCTTTGAGCCGGGTGTATTCACGAATCGCGCGGCTTGACTCATCCATCCTTCCTAACTTGCGATAGGCGCGAGAGAGTTCGTACTCGACGCGGGGCGCAAGGTCGGGTTCGGGATGCATGGAGCGCGCTTTTTCGAGCGCAACTACGGCCTGATCGGCATGCCCCGTATCGAACTCTCCCAGCCCCAGGTAAAAGTAAGTTGCAGGAACATCGGCATAGTGCACGACAACCTTGCGTAGTAACTCCAGACCCTCTTCGACATGGTTGGTCTCTATATCGATCTTCGCGAGGTTATACATCGCGATAGGATTGTTAGGGCTCAGTTCCAACTCCTTGTGAAATGCCTGCTGCGCGAGGTCCAGCGAACTTGACTTGCGATACTCGTTGCCTAACTCCTCATACAGATCCGAGTTATTGGGCACACTCTTGAGAGCTTCGAGAAACTCCGCAATCGCTTCCTTATGCTGGTTTCCTTGCGAATACATCTGACCCTGCACCTTGTGCACATGCCACGAGTCAGGATCGATGGCTGCCATGTGCGCATAACTTGCGAAGGCCACATCACTGTGCGCCTTGCCGCGATATTCCAGAATGTTCAAGTCATCGGGCGCGAGTTCGGCCGCTCGATCGAGCGGCTCCGTCGCCTTTTCGGGATGCCCATCTTCCATCTCCACCACGCCAAGCCACATGTAAGCCTGCCCATTTTTCGCATTGATTTCAATCTCGCGATGCAACGCATCGATTGATTTCTTCAGGCGATGCATCTGTGCGTTCGCGATGCCCAGAAACAGATTTGCACCTTGCAGCTTGGGTGCGCGTGTGATCGCATTGTTCAAGTGCGTCGCCGCCGACTCAGGTTTGCCGAGACGCAGTTCCGCCAATCCAAGTTCCATCAAGGCAGTAGCATTACCTGCATCTGCATCGACAGCCGCCTGAAAGGCCTTTTCGGCCTCGTCAAACCTGCCTGCACGAATGGCATCGGCACCTCTCCGCAGCGAATCCTCCACCGGCACCTGCGCTGGCGGCGACTTCGCATCTTGCGCATAACCGCACGGAACTAACAGCAATCCAAACACCAACGCGTTCAATGTCCTCATTCGACAATTCTCCTCGTTTACATCCGAAGCTCGTATCGAACAAGGAACGCGCCGCATTCAATCGCCGCCTGTTTCGCTCTCGTCCCACACGAGCGCAACCCCGCAGCGGAAATTGTATAGAAGCGGGAGAATACAGGAATCCTCCCGCATTCTCCCGTCCTGTTCCGGGCAGAGGAATGGCTCCTCCGCTAGAAGGTGAAACGCGCCGTGAGTTGAACGTTCCTGGGTCCATTCACTGTGCCGGTCGGCAGGCCAAATGATCCGGCATCGTACGGCTGAAGATCAGGAATGTTGAATGTGTGCTGGTTGAACGTGTTGAGGAACTCCGCCTTCAGGCTCAGAGCATACTTCTCCTGCAAGGTGAATTTCTTGATGATGCTCATGTCGTTGTTGAAGTACGCCGGCGTTCGCACCTCGCTTGTGGTGCGCGGAATTCCAGTACCAAAGCTGTACGGCTGGTTGAGACCGGCGCTCTGGCAATTGGATTGAGTCTCCAGCGTGCAGTCGCGCGCATAATTATTGTTCGTGTCAAAGAAGGCTACGGGCCTTCCCGCTACGGGCGAATCGCCACTGCTCCGATTCACGTCGTCGTACTGCAGGTTGAACATCGTGTTTGTCTCGGGATCTACTGAGCCGCCATTGCCGATCTTGACGAATGGTTGAATATGCTTTGCGCCCCGTCTGTAGACCGCGCTCTTCAGAGGCACGCCGGGAACCTTGCTGAAGCGAATGCAGTTCTGGAATCCGGGAATACCAAATTCGCAGCCGAACGAGAGTGGTTGACCAGACTGCATGCGCTGCACTGTGCCCACTTCCCAACCGCCCACCACCTGCGAAATAAATCCATGATTCAGGTGTGCCTTACCCTTACCAAACGGCAGCTCATAAAAGCCGCTGACCACGAGCGTATGGCGAATATCCATTGCCGAGATCGCCTTTTCGTGATGCAGATTGTCGGTATCCATGTCCTGCGAAACGCCGACACCGGCATTCGGCAAAGCGCTGTCCGCATCCGTGAAGGTCTTACCCCAAGTGTAAGACGCCTGCAGGTTCATGCCTTGATGGAAGTGGCGCTGAACCGTGGCAATGAGCGCGTTGAAGCTTGACATGCCGACGTTCTCAAGACAGCATCCCTGATCGATGAAGTCATACTGCGGGAAGGGCCGCAGTGCTTGTTGCAGCTGAGGATTGCCTCCCCAGTTTTCAAGAAACTTCGGAAACGGCAGAGGTACGCCAACCTTGTTTCCCGAGAACGATTGATACAACGCATCGCCCAGCGCGAAATTGCTCTTCGCCATATTATTAGGGTTGAGCAGGTTTGAGCTCAGGTTCGTAGAGTGGTTCCCCACGTACCCAATCGTCATCAGCAGATCGTCCGCCAATTGCTGCTGCACTTCGAGGTTCCAGTTGTAAACGGTCGCGGGCCGCGCAGCATCGGCTTTGATATAAGAACCAGGCACGTAACCGCCGTTGAAATAGCCGGGATCTTCATTTGGAGGAGGAGCGAAAGCGGGCATCCCGTTATCAATTTCAAAGGATGGATCGAAACCATTGTGGCTCGGTGCGACAGGATTCGCCGTGTATCCGGTAACCGTGCCGCCTCCGAAATCAGTGTAGACCAGCGGCCCATACAGAATGCCGGCGCCTCCGCGAATGACGGTCTTCTGACGCAGGTATTCAGGCGACCACGCAAATCCGAAGCGCGGACCGACGTCCTTCTTCCACGTGTTTGCCCAGCGTGGATTGCAGCCCTTGCAGGTGTCCGCAAACATCAGCGCGCCGGGTATACCCAATTCAGTATCGAGCGCCGTCGGGCTAAAGTTTGAGGTGTTGTTGTGGGCTTCCTTGCGCGGTACGTCGATGTCGTAGCGCAGGCCGATGTTCAAAGTCAGCGTAGGCGTAATCTTGAAGTCGTCCTGTGCAAAGAACGCGTAGTACCACGAAGTCCACCGCTGTCCCTTGAGAACAACATTGGTCCCGCCATTGTCCGCCTCGCCCAGCATGAAGCTGGCGAACCCCATGCCTCCGCCTTGCCCTTGCGCGCCTGCGGTCTCGTTGCCGCTGAAGTTAATGAACTCGTTTCTGCCGTTGATCGGCGAATACTGCGTGAACCGAACATCGCCGCCGATCTTGATGCTGTGCCGGCCATGCGTCCACACGATCGCGTCATTCAGCCGCAGTCCGTTATCGACGTTATCGCCGTTGTTCGGGAACCCCAGGCCATTCTGCGCGTCGCCGGTATTGATGAGCGGAAAATTCTTTCCGCCGGCATTGCCGAGACCGACAAGTTGCGACCAGTTTTTGCCCAGCGTAACAGCCTGTGAGTAGTTCTGGCTGTTGCTTCGGTTTGTGCCGATCACAAGGTAATCCAGCACATTGGGCGAGAACGAATAATCAAAACCGGCGCGGAAGAAATGAGTGGTAAACACCTGCCACCACCCATTGGTGCTTACCGGCGGCGGAAGGTTCGGCAGTCCGCCAGTGAAGAGATCATTCTGACGCGAACTGTAGGAGCTCCAGATCTTGGCCTTGTCATTGAACGTGTGATCGACCCGTATGGTGTACGTGGTGTTCGTGATCGGGGCGACAGACTCCTGCGAATAGTTGCCGTTCAAGCTGTTCGAGGTCGGCTTCGGATAATACGCGGCCATTGCTTTGGCCACCGAACTCAGTCGGCCGCTGGGAATAATGTTGCCCACGAAAGGCTTCCGGCACTCCACGGTTTTACCATTGACCGTGCCCGTGTACGTTGTTGTCGGATCGAAAATCTCACCGGCAAAGATCGGCGTCCCATCGCAGTTCGTTCCGGTCTGAATGTTGGTCAGGCGGTTTGAAAAGTTGCCGCTGATCTCGTCTGGCGTAGGCACCGTCACGGTCGTCGTTCCACCCGTCGAGAACTTCAGTTGCTCCCACGAGAAGAAACCGAAAGTCTTGTCGTGCCCGTTGTAAATCTTTGGAATTCGGATGGGCCCGCCAAACGTCCCGCCAAAATCATTCTTGTGGTCTACAGGCGTGTTCCAGCTTGCACGGCACGCCGGAGTGTCGTTCTCTCCGGTGCAGTAATAGGCTCGCCACCCTTTATTGAAAAAGCTGTTCGCGTCCAGCGACGTATCGCGAAAGAGCTCATAGCCGGTGCCATGATATTCATTGGTGCCGCTCTTGGTAACAAAATCTTCAATGCCGCCGGTGGTGCGGCCAAACTCGGCTGCAGGCAGCGAAGTGGTCACTTTGAATTCGGCGAGCGCTTCAACTGAAGGAGCTTCTTCATCGTAGGACGAGCCGTTTTCGCTTCGTTGCTGGCTGGCTCCATCGATCAGTACTTCGTTTCCGTAATTCTGCCCGCCCGCCACCTTCGACAAAAAGATGCCGTTGTTGCTGTTCGCGGCGCCGGGGCCAGTCGTCGCCGGTTGAAGAAAGATAAACGCCTCGTTGGCGCGCATTGCGCCTACGCCGCCGAGAGCCAGGGGAAGATCGACGATCTGGCGGGCGCTGATGACGCCGCCTATCTCCGAGGACTCCGCCTCAATGGTCGGTCCCTCACTCGTTACAGTGATCTGCTCCGTCGCTGCACCAGGCTCAAGAGCCACCTTCAGCGAAGAGACGGTCCCGATCTCGACCAGCACCTGCTGAGTGACTGAATTCTTGAATCCCGGGAAGCTCACGGTAACGTTGTAGTGACCCAATGCAACTTGAGGAAAGCGGAACACGCCTTCTGACGTTGTCGTTGTCGAATATGAGATGGCTGTGCCGGTGTTAACCGCGCTCACGTTGGCATTCGCAATAACCGCGCCCGAGGTGTCTGTGACGACTCCTGCAAGCGTCCCTTGCACAGACTGGCCGTGAACAGCCGCTCCAAAGAGCAGGATCATCGACAAAACTATGCAGCATCTCCGAAACAGCAAGTGTGATCTCAATTCGTTACCCTCCGAAATTTACGCCGGTTAATTCAGCCTCTAGGGTGCTGATGAAAACCTTTCCACGGATATAGTTATTCCGTGCGTCTTGGAGAGTATGGGAATGATTCGGTTTCGGCGTGAGCGGGTCTACCTATTGACAACGCAAAACGTATGCTCTAAGGTGATCTGCTTTTGTTTAGCGTCTCGCTGCGCAGGCAAGCGGCCCTAAATCGGCCTCAAAAACCAGATTGCGTCGACATGAGCTGAGTGTGCATGCAAAGCACGCATCCACAGGCATCTTTCGCCCGGCGTGAACTGTTGACGAGCACATCAAAAAAGAAAGAGCGGCCTACATACGGCCTACATATCCTCGGGGCGTACGATACCGCGAGCCAGGCAAAAGCTGACTGCCTCGGTGCGGTCTGCGACCTCCAACTTGGTCAGCAGGCTGTTCACGTGATTCTTCACCGTGCTTGCCGAGATGCCGTACACGTTTCCGATCTCCTTGTTGGTCAATCCACGCGCAAGCAGCCGCAGCACCTCCATCTCGCGCGCCGTCAGTTGTTGTCTAAGTGCGCGATCTGTGAACTGCCTCTGGATGTTTGGAGAGAGCCACTTCCCTCGCGCATACACCGAGCGGATCGCCTCAACTAGCGTTTCCCTGCCCATGTCTTTGAGGATGTAGCCAAGCGCGCCCGCCTCAAGTACCTGGAAGATTTCTTCCTCGGTCTGATAGCTGGTCACGATCAGGATGCGCGCATCGTTCCACTCCTTGCGGATTGCTCGCACCACTTCGATTCCGCTCTTTTGCGGCATGCGCAGATCGAGCAACAGCACATCGGGTTTCAGCTTGCGGTAAAGCTCGATTGCCTGCAGTCCGTCAGAGGCTTCGCCAACCACTTCGAATCCCGCTACCGAACCGATCAGGTTGCGAATGCCGATCCGGTAAACAAGATGATCGTCTGCCACCAGAATGCGGATGGGAGCAGAACGCGGTGAGGGACCGGCGTACCCCGATTTGGGCAGAGCAGCGCCCGTTTGTATCGTCATATAGCCACCATTACACAGATCCGCGTGCCTGACGCGGTTGATTCGAGTTCGAACCGGGCATTGATTGCAGCGCAACGCTCGCGCATCCCGGCCAGGCCAAAATGCCCTTGATCCGGCCCCGGAGCATCTTCCCGGTTAAAGCCGCGTCCGTCGTCTTCAACTTCAATTAATACACCACTCTTCTCATACCCGACCCGCACCACGATCTTGTTCGCGTTGGCATGCTTCACCGCGTTCGCCAGCGCCTCTTGCGCAATCCTGAACAAGTTGTTCACCAAGTGATACGAAAGCATGCAGGGCACTCCGGTGATGAGTTGTTCAATCACCACGCCCGATGCGGCGCTCAGTTGCTGCACACAATGAGCAACCAGCAGATCGAGCCGGTCGTTGCGTGAAAGGGAGCGCAGAATATCGATGGAGAGATGCGATTCGTCGCGGCTGTGGCGCACGAGTTGCAGCGCCTCGTCGAGAAGCGCCCAGGCGCGCTGTGGATCGCGCCCAATCATCTGCTGCGCAGCCTCCAGTTGCAGCGCGATCCCGGCATATCCCTGCGCAACCGTGTCGTGAATGTCGCGCGCAATGCTGGCGCGCTCTTCAGCAATGGCGCGATAACGAGCCTGCTTGAGCTGGTAGTAACCAGTAATGGCGGCGAGCATGAGAATCATTCCGATTCCGCCCAGCAGCAGCTTATGCGCGCGCGTCCACCACGAAGGACCTTCCACGATCTCGATATCCTCTGGCGCGCGAAGCTGCAACGTAAACGCATCGGCGCGTCCGGCGTCAAGGCCATGGTTCATCATCAGGATCCCTGTGAGACGCAACCTATTTCCCGGCTGCATCGATTTCGTCGACAACTCACCACCCGCCGTGTCACTCGAAAGCACTGCTGAAAAATTCTGGTGCCCCCCGCGAAGGTTAAGTCGAACTCCCGTCAGCCCTGCCGGAGCGAAGTCAACCAGTTCGGCCACCGTCTGGACCAGGAAGAGTTCATTCTCTCCGCCCGCCGCCTGGTCGGGCGTGATGGATAGGGGAAGCGGTGTCGATCCTCCCCAGAGCCGTCGCACGACTCCCTGCTGCACTTGGGGAACCGGCGCGAGCGTCATCTGGCCCGCGACCTCGACCTCGTCCCCAAGAGCGATCTGCGTAGCCGCTGCAGGAAGCACCTCCGTCGACCCGGTGCGATCCTCGATCACGATCTGCCGATGATTAAAAGTGACAATACCCCGCACAATCACCGGCACGGGACGAGGCGAAAAGCCGGCCGCCTGAATTGCCGACTCGATCGACTGAAGTCTCGGGGTTCCAGCCTGTTCGGCCGCGGCGCACGCGATCAGAATGAACGGAACGACTGCACACAGTGGCAGGCACCGCTCTAAAATCGATCGGCTGACGCGATAGAGAATTCCAAAACGGCTGCTGGACATTGGAGCAAGCAAAGCAAACCTACTATACTTGACGGGCCAAACATGCGAAACCTTTCAAAGGCCACGCGATGGAGCATCATCGCGATCATCGGAGCAGCGGCGTTGGCCGCGGGAGTTCTCCTGTATTGGCGCGTCCAATCGGAGCGCACCAATGGCCATCGCTATGAAAGCATGGACGGCTGGCAGCCGATCAGTGGCCGATGGACCGCGCATGCCGGTGTATTCACCAACTCGAACTACGGCCGCGGCGACATGCTGATTGCCCAGCGCTCTCAAGGAACCAACTACCGCATCGCTGCCGATGTTCGCTTCGACCTGCTTTTTCCAGAGACACACTACGGCGACGCCGGTCTCGTGATCCGGACCACCGATCCGGAACAGGGCGTTGATTCCTACCAGGGCTACTATGCGGGTCTTCGTCCCGACAATCAGACCGTCGTGCTGGGGCGCGCCTCCTATGACTGGCACCAATTGCAAACTGCACCGCTGGCCTCGCCCATTTCGGTTGGATCCTGGTATCGCATTGAACTCGCCGCGCAAGCATGCAAGCTGACCGTAACCGTGACGCCCGAAGACCGCCGCGCCGCCACGCGCCTCGAGTACGTTGACGATCACTGCCTCACCAAGGGCGTTGCCGGCTTGCGCTCGTTCTACGCTCAGGCCTCGTGGCGCAACATCAAGGTCACTCCCAATTAATCCGCGACAGATTAATCCGCTAAGGCTCTGCGCGCAACTCTACCCAGCGTTGTTCAGCAACATTACCGCGATGGGATTGTGCTCCATCGATTCCTTGTCGATGATGTAAACCGGCAACTGCGTCGACAATGCGCTGGCGTCAGATCCGGCGAGCGCGGCGCGCATAGCCTGCATCGACCGTGCGCCAAGTTCGCGCGGATTGCTGATGATCAGTGCATCGGTGCGCCCATCGCGCACCCCAACCAGTTCGTTTCTCTCGTCAGAGATGCCGATGAGCAACGGACGCTTTCGTGTGCCGTGATCAAAAGCATAGGCCGCCGCGTGCGTTGAAAACTCATCCGTGGTGAAGATGCCTTTGATATTCGGGTGTTCGGCAACCAGGTCGAGCACCGCCTGCCTTCCTCTCGCCCAGTCCGAAAGACCATACTTCACGCTCACAAGTTTCACCCGCGGAGTGCGCGCGATCTCATCGGCAAAGGCCTTCTCTATCAGCGAACTTCCTTCCACCGTCGGGCTCACACCCACCACTCCCACTTCGCCCTTGCCGCCCAGCAGCGATATGAATCTTCTCGCCGCCAACCTTCCCGCCGCCGCCTCGTCCCAGCCGATAAAGGCCGCGCAGTCTTTGGCGGAAAGCGCCACCGGCGTTCCCACGATCACCACCGGAATATGCGCCTGCACCGCCTTCTGCAGAACTGAAGTCAGAACCAGTTGATGCGCGGGCGACACGATAATTCCCTGCACGTGCCTTGAGACGGCGTTATCGACCATCTGCGCCTGCTCGGTATAGTCGGTCACCGATTGCGGAGCGGCAAGCTCCGCGTGAATGCCCGCCGACTCCGCATTCGCCTTGACCTCGTGGTCAAAGCTCTCCCAATATTCCATGCCCCCCGTCGGCGTAATCACCATGATCGTTGGCGGCTGCTTGTGCCCGCACCCCACCAGCCAAGCAAGCAGAGAGGCCAAGACAACACAACTCAAGAATCTACTTCTATGCAGATCGTTCATTCGGTCCTCTTGCTTCGCAGCAAGCTTAACGCAAATTGCTCCGCCATCAAGTCTAATGAATCTCCGTCAGAAAATTGCCTCGGCTCGTCTTTGTCTGCTGCTCATCGAGGCTGGTGGCAAGTTCCGCTTGCGCTTTCGATTCATCCGGACGCCCTAGTCGAGCCAGCGCCAATGCGTAAAAATGATGCGCGCGCGGATAGTCAGACGCATAGAAAATGGCGTTCTGAAGGTATTGCTCCGCGGTTCGATAATCTTTCTTTCGAAATGCGACGATGCCCATTCCGGTGAGTGCGCCTCCGTGGTGCGGCGCCAGGTCTAAAACCTTCTCGTATTCACTCTTGGCCCCACCTTCATCGTTTTGCTCGAGCGCCATCTCCCCCAATTCATAGTACGAAGCCGTCTGCCGCGGCTGCAGTGTGAGCGACTGCTTCAGTTCGGTGATCGCCTCATCGTTTCTCAAAAGCACGTGCAGCAAGCGCCCCAGCCCATAGTGCGCAGTGGCGTCATTGGGTCGCATCTTCAGATAGGCGCGCAGATTCCCTTCCGCCTCAGGCATCTTCCCTTCGTCCAGTTGCACGTGCGCCAGCGCATAGACAATCTTCGCATCCTCCGGAGCAAGTTCGTGCGCCTTCGTCAGAGCCGCATCTGCATCCTGGTAGATGTGCATGCTCTCCGCCTGCACTCCAAAATCGAGCAGCAACTCCGGTGAATCCGGAACGAATTTTCGCGCACGAATCAAGTAGAGAAGCGCGCGACCATCGACACCCGCCCGGCGGTCTGCGAGAGCGGCCGCCGCAGCCGCCTTCACCTCTCCCTCGCGCGCCTGCGCCGAGCCTGGACTGTTGCCAAGCACAGCCTCAAACGACTTCAGTGCATCATCGTTCAGGCCCTGCGCCAATTGCACCTTGCCAAGTTCCACCAGCGCCCATTCATTCCGAGGATCTCTTCGCACTAAATCCGAGAGCAGCAAATTCGCCTTGTCCAGTTGCTTAGCCGCCACAAACTGGCGAGCTTGCTCGAGATTGTCGGCATCGGGCGCAGTCTGAGCACTGGCGATACCTCCCGCCACCACAAACGCCATTAAAATTTTGATCACCAGTTTCATCGTCTCGACAATCCGCCGCACGCAGCAACTTGCTCTCAACGATGCTAATGCTTTTGCGCTCCGCCCTGCAGCGGAGACCGGGCAACGTCCACTTATTGATACGGCACCGCATTTTTTCTACGAAGCGAAATTTCAGTCAACGACTCTCTTGTAAAAAATCCCCGCACATGTTCCCATTGCGCATCCCCCCGCTTTGCAGAAAGTGAGGTCAGGATGAACCCCAGCGTCACCCGGCGCCATGCAGTCACCGGCATCGCAGTCTCACTCGCCACTCTCGCCGCCAGCCGCCATTCACAAAGTCAGCAGCCCGCGATGGAAGAGACTCCCTCCACCGGCGAAAACTTCAAGAAAACTTCCATCCATCAGGAGATCGATTTCAACGCGCCCCCGCAGCGCATCTTCGACATCCTGCTCGACTCCAAACAATTCGCAGCCTTCACCGGAATGCCTGCCGATATCGATCCAAAACCGGGTGGAATCTTCAAAATCTTCAATGGCATGATCGAAGGCAGAAACATCGAGCTCATTCCCGCACAGCGCGTCGTACAGGCATGGCGCCCCTCATCGTGGAGCGCGGGCCGATACTGCCTCGTCCACTTCGAACTCAAGCCGCGCGCGCAGCAAACCACGGTGATCCTCGACCACACCGGCTTCGCCGAAGGCGACTTCGACCACTTCGATTCAGGCTGGCATTTGCGCTACTGGAACCCGCTCAAGAAATTTCTGGCTTAGAAAACTTGTTCGTAAGTTAGGTCTTCAACGGTGCCAAGTGAGGCGGTCTCCATTTAGAAGAATGACCTTTCGAGCGCCCTCCTGATCGTGTGGAAAATTCACGCGCGCATACCCACCGCCAACAAGAGGTCGCTTAATAGATACGGTTGCCAGCGCCCGATTCGCCTCACTGTCCGGCAGCATTCCAATAAGAGATCCGACCGTGGCACTCAGTGGGCGATACAAGTGACGGCCATTCACCCAGAGCGACATCATCACGCTGACAGCCGAATCTTTGTCAAAGAACATGCATTCGAGCCCAGATGAAGAAGAGGGTGGGCATCTGGTAAGTGTTCCGCCCACAATTTTGTCGGAGGCATCCCATATTTCCAACGTATTTGTTGAGCCCAACAAGACCGGAAACCTTCGCGTATCGTCATTTGCGAGTGTTAATAGCATCAGCCTAAGCCGAGAGCTTGCGGCAAAACGGTAGGGCACCGAACGAGGCGAATACGCTTCGTTATCAAGCGTTTTTCCCAACCCGCGACTCGCTATCCCAAGTATGCGGAGCGCAGAGCCCGACGGAGGTCGTTCAACTACTGCGAGGCGCTCACTAAACTCATTGTCGCCGCTGGCTGGAACACGCATTCCCGCCTTGGTTTGGAAAGATGCTCGTTCGATCACTAACTGCATCCCGGGAACAAGGTCTACGAATCCGGATCGCCCGAAGGAATAGCTGTAGAGCAGTTCTTCGGAGGCCGGGACGGGTATTGCCTCCGAAATCTGTTTCATAACTTCCTGAGGACTCTCGTCCTTTGGAAAGCACCCAGACCGCTGGAGAGCCAGCACCTCGTGTGCGAAGCGCATCCATTCCGACTGCACGTCAATGCTATCGCTGCGGCGCTCCCATCCCTGCACATTGAGCGAAGTGATGACCCAGAGCCTAGAGTTGGACGATTTTGCCCGAGCAAAAGAAAATAACGTTCCCTTGACCGTGCAATCCATCGCACGCGGGGGATTTGTCAAAGCTTCCTTTCCCGCCAGTTCGAGTTGATATTCCTGAAAGTCGTTGTTTAGTGTGCTCGGCGAGTTTGACGGGGCCATGATGGGAAACTCGGCGGGCCCTTCCAATGAGAAGACGCGTTTGTCCAAGGGCATTTTGTGCATGCAGCCAGTGGACGCAAGCGTAAATGAGCAGATGAGGAAATAGATGACGCCTACGGCCTTGACTCGGAAAGCCACTTCAGTGCCTGAACTCTTGGCGCTCATCGCTTAACGATCCCATCCTCCAATTTAGACACCAAAGGCAACCTGAGAGTTCCCTCTTCTGTGCGTTCTGCCTTTATAGCCGCCCACTCGTCGATTTCCTTTTTCGTCGACATTTCGGAGTGCTGACGGGATTCCGGGCCAAGCATATGTGGTTCAGGAGAACACAGACTTCATAGGGGCTATCCCCCCGCAATCGCCCCGATAATCAGCAGCGGTTCCTTTCCCTTCGCCACTTCCCCTTCGCCACTTCATCCGGCAGCGGCGCATCCGGCGACTCGTGCGACAAGTCTTCTTCGCATGCAAAAAACCGCAGAAACGGTCGCCGCTTGAGCGTGCCATGATCGCGGATGGTGCCCTCGAGCATCGGATACCGCGCTTCCACCGCATCAAGCACCTTGCGCACCGTGACGGGATTACTCACGTCCAGCGTGATCTCGCCCTGGACGCGCGCAAGGTTGCGCAGGTGATACGGCAGTTGAACGCGAACGGCCGATGTTCCCGCGCCGCCCGCGTCCACAGTTTCGTCCCCACTCGTCATGGCAGAGTTTGCACCTCGACCGACAGCACCGACGGCAGATCGCGCACGATAGGACTCCAACTGTCGCCGGCGTCAGAAGAGTGATACACCTGGCCGCCCGTCGTGCCAAAGTACACTCCGCACTCATCCAGGCGATCGACAGCCATGGCATCGCGCAGCACGTTCACGTAGCAGTCCTTCTGCGGCAGGCCCTTGGTCAGCGCTTCCCACTCATTGCCGCCGCTGCGGCTTCTGAAGACTTTCAACGCACCATTCACCGGAAAGTGCTCCGAGTCGCTCTTGATCGGAACAACGTAAAGCGTCTCCGGCTCATGCGCGTGCACATCGATGACAAAACCGAAGTCGGTCGGCAGGTTGCCGCTGACCTCCTTCCAGTTCTCACCCGCATCGTCGCTGCGCATCACGTCCCAATGCTTCTGCATAAACAGCACGTCGGGCCGCGATGGATGTGCCGCGATGTGATGCACGCAATGCCCCACTTCCGCCGTGGGATCGGGCATGAAGTTCGACACCAGCCCCTTGTTGATCGGCTTCCATGTCTTGCCCGCGTCATCGCTTCTAAATGCCCCGGCCGCCGAAATCGCAACATACATGCGCCCCACATTATGCGGATCCAGCACAATGCTGTGCAGGCACATGCCGCCCGCCCCCGGAGTCCAGTGCGAGCCCGTATCGTGCTTGCGCAGTCCTGACAGCTCGGTCCACGAGGCCCCGCCGTCCGTCGATTCAAACAGCGCGGCATCTTCCACGCCCGCATACACCTTGTCCGGATCGGTCAGCGACGGCTCCAGGTGCCACACACGCTTGAACTCCCACGGATGCGGCGTGCCGTCGTACCACTGGTGGGTGCCCGGCACTCCGTCATAGATAAATTTGTTCCCCACCGGCTCCCACGTCTTGCCGCCGTCGTTCGAGCGCTGCATCGTCTGGCCAAACCAGCCGCTGCACTGCGAAGCATAAAGGCGGTTCGGATCAACTGGCGAGCCCTTCAGGTGGTACATCTCCCAGCCCGCAAAGTGTGGTCCACTCACTTCCCATTTGTCGCGTTTTCCGTCTGCAGTCAAAATGAACGCGCCTTTGCGCGTTCCCACCAATACCCGGACATTGCTCATGCGATCTCCTAGAAGGCAGCAAACCAGTCGCGGCAAACGCGCCGCAGCAGGCCCATCCCGGTTTTGTAGTCACCAGGATCGGCAGGGGAAGCTGCCCCGCAATTCTTTCCTAACCGTGCCGCTGGATACAAGCGTTTTTTGCCGTCCGGCTCTCTGTTGTTGTGAATCTACATTTAATTTTCCAATCCGGACTCGACCCTGACCTATAAATCGCTTCCCTCTATCAACGCCGAGAAAATTTCCCCGCCCGCCTGAGGGCGTCAAGCTGATTGGCCGCTGGCACAATGTCGACTGCAGCGTAGGTTCAGCCTCTACGAAACCGAGCAGCCCGCGCAACTCTACAAGAGCGCCGCTGCATGGTGCGACCACATGGAACTCAGCACTGTCGCGGTAACGAAGACGCTGACGCCGGTCCCGTGCTGGCAAGTGTCTTCAAGAAGTAGCCCGACCACGCCACATACATTGCGTTGAATTACGTCTCGCAGGCGCAAAATGAAATCAACGAAGAATTACCGCCTGAAAAAAATCGGATCGTGCGCCGTGAAAACGCAGGGCTTTCAGGAGCAGAAAGATGAAAAAACATCCCTTGAATCAACAAATCTGTCAGCAACCTGCCCGATTCTGGCCGCGAAGTAACGCTTAATTCGCCCTGTTGCACGTCAGTTATCCACAAAATAAAGGGTTTAGTCCGGCCTTCCAAGTACTACATAGGGCACCCTCTCCCCCCTCCCCCGGGTGAGATTCACCGTTTGTTCGTCTTTTTTTCATGTCTTGCTTTCCCAACTTCTGACTCGTCCCAGCGCTCCCGCAACCTTCGTTCTAAACTGAACTCTGGATCATGGAATTCATAAGCCTTTTTGGCAGCAATACAGAACCCGAGAAGCCAGAACCGGAGACCGACGCAGAACCGGAAGCTAAATCAGGCTTTTTCAGCCGGATGAAGCAGGCGGTGACGCGCACCCGCGAGTCGTTCTCCTCCAAGATCGAAGACATCGTCGCCCTCACTCGCACGGTCGACGAATCGTCGCTCGATGTCCTGGAGACCGCTCTTCTCACCAGCGACATCGGGGTGCAGACAACGACCGAGATCCTCGATGCCCTGCGCGAGCGAGCGCGCCGCCAGGCTATTGAAGGCGGCGAAGAACTGCGCACCCTCCTCAAAGAGCAGATCCGCGCCATTCTCGAGGCGCCGCAACATCCCATTCCCACGCCCTCGACGCCGCCAAAAGTCACCTTTCTCGTCGGCGTCAATGGCACAGGAAAAACCACCACCAGCGGCAAGCTGGCGGCGTGGTCGCGCTCCCAGGGACGCACCGTCCTGTTATGTGCCGCCGATACCTTCCGCGCCGCGGCCATCGAACAGCTTGAGATCTGGGCCAGCCGCAGCGGCGTTGAGATGATCAAGACACGCCAGGGCGGCGATCCGGCAGCCGTGCTCTACGATGCTGTCAATGCCGCCAAGGCTCGCGGAATCGCTGAGCTGTACGTCGATACTGCCGGGCGCCTCCATACCAAGGCCGGCCTGATGGACGAGCTCGAGAAGATGCGCCGCACCGCCGCCCGCCTCATCCCTGACGCTCCTCACGAAGTACTGCTCGTGATGGACGCCACCACCGGCCAGAACGGCCTCCAACAGGCACGCCTCTTCACCCAGGCGGCGGGAGTCACAGGCATTGTGCTCACCAAGCTCGACGGCACGGCCAAAGGCGGCATTGCCGTCGCCATCGCTCGCGAGCTCAATTTGCCGGTGCGCTTTGTCGGTATCGGTGAAAAGATGACTGACCTGCTGGAATTTTCCGCAGCCGATTTTGTTGATTCCCTCCTCGGCTAAAACCGGTCGACGCTGCACCCTGCTTCCTTTATGCCCGGGCGGTTACACTGCTTCGTGCCGGTATCGCAACCGCCGGCGGAGAACGTGAACAAATGAACCAGCACGAGCTAGACGTTTACTGGATGCGGCGGGCGCTGGAACTGGCGCGGCGCGGCATCGGCGTCAGCTCGCCTAATCCTGCGGTCGGATGTGTAATCCTCGATTGCGCCGGCCAGGTCGTAGGAGAGGGCTGGCACGAGTACGACCTGCTCGATCACGCCGAGGTTGCCGCGCTCAAGGTTGCTGCGCAGCACGCCGGCGAACGCCTCCGCGGAGGTACTGCCTACGTCACCCTCGAGCCCTGCAACCATACTGGCCGAACCGGCCCGTGCACCGAAGCTCTGATTGCCGCCGGGCTTAAGCGCGTAGTCGCCGCAACCATCGACCCCAATCCCGCTGTGGCGGGACACGGTTCCGATCGGCTCCGCGCCTCCGGCATCGACGTTGAGTTCGGCGTGTGCCAGGCTGAGGCTCGCCGCCTCAATGAAGGCTTCGCCCGCTGGATTCAACACCGCAGGCCCCTGGTGTTGATGAAGGTGGCCATGACCCTCGACGGCCGCATCGCACCGCCACCCGGCCAGCACACGCTGCACGCGCCCTACTGGATCACCAGCGAAACCGCCCGAAAGGCCGTGCAGCCGCTGCGCTGGCAAGCCGACGCCGCCCTTACCGGCGTAGACACCGTGCTGGCCGATGATCCAATGCTCACCGACCGCAGCGGCCTACGCCGCCGTCGGCCGCTCATGCGTATAGTCCTCGATTCGGCGTTACGCATGCCGCTGGATTCAAAGATGGTGACCGGTGCCAAAAACGACCTGGTGATCTTCACCGTATCCAAAGATGAGGCCCGCATCGGCGATCTGCGCAGCCGCAGTGTGCGCGTAGACGTGCTGCCCGCGGAAACAGGAAGGGTACCCCTCGGCAAGGTCCTGGACAAACTCGGCGAAGAAGGCATCCTGACCCTGATCACCGAGACCGGAACTCGCTTGAACACCGCCCTCCTTGCTGGCGGCCTGGTTGATCGTGTTCATCTGTTCGTTTCACCGCAGATCATGGGCTCCGACGCCGTACCCGCCTTTCGCGGCATGGCTCATGCCATCCGCATGGCCGAAGTCGAGGTCGAGCGCTACGAGAACGATCTGGGGCTCTGTTCGCTTCTCCGCGATCCCTGGCCGGACAGGTAGCCGGCCAGGATCTGTGATCAGCGAACGTCGTTGATTGGCCAGGAGCATTATCAGCACCACAGCAAACGGCAAGCTTGTTCGAATGCATTGTTGATGGGTTGCCAGCTTGACACAAAGGTATGTTTATCGACTCATTCGAAAGTCTTCTCACAAGTTTTGTCGTAGCGGTATACAGTTGGCTGATAAAGGACCCCCCTCTCTGATCGGGCATCATCAGTATGCAAAACTATTGAAACACCGTGACTAAGCCTCTGATAAAAGCCAAGCAGGTCACGCCGCACAGACCGAGTTGAGCGGACGGCGCGAACGGTCAGATCAATGCAATCAGTGGGTGATCGGCGGAAGTTTTAGAGGATCGCTACAGTGGTTGTTCTATGAATGGTAACGGTTACCTGGAATGTAGAGCGCACTTTAAATTCGTTCTGCCGCTCTCGGTTCGGCACTATCGTGCACGCCATGCAGGGTGGAACGGGCGTTTCACCCTGCATCAGAGCGGCGGCTCGGCTTTCAGCAAGGAAAGCCGTACGCCTGAGGCGAGTGCTGCATATCTTTGCGGGCAGTTCCCGCGTCGCCTGACACCTTGATCAGCGAGATCGGCTGGCGAGATGCTGAGTGCTCGAGTACGAAGTCCTCGCCAAACGTCAGCTTCTCGGCAGGGGTGGCCTTGGTCATCGAAGTACCCGCATTCACGGGCCGACCCACGGGCCTGAACATGTGCTTGCCTCTGTTGCGTCCGGAGGTAGTGTTATTGTTTGCGTCGCATTGAGTAGGGGGGACCATGGAGAATATCCTCTCTTTACATAACTGGTGTGTTGACTTGAAAGGGTGCTTCGCTGATTCGAACTTCTCGTTCGCTCAGGAGAGCAGGATTCAATTGAACTTTCTCGGCAGAGCACATCCCGAAATGGTGCAAGTTCCGCGTGCTGAGACACGGGAAAATTGATCGTGCACTTTGTAGATGTTGGTCTCTTGTGAGTCTCGGGCCGCGCTTGCATCGGCTCTTTGTGGAAGACTCATGTTGCCAGGAATCAAGGGAGACGCAAATTTACAGAGTCCCGCCCTGATTCACAAAACCCTACAAACCAAGGGAAAATCAACCTGATTCCTGAGTCTTACTCCCATTTTTGCTACGTGTCAAGACGCAACTAATCTTTTACTTCTGAATCAATTGCCTATGTCCAGTAGCTGACATAACTCACATTCCAATGCACCTGCGTACGCCTGTGGCCTTTACACTGGAAGCATGTTCACGGGCATTATCGAACAAACTGGTACCCTTGTCAGCCTCAAGGACACGGGCGGCGTGCGGCGGCTCACTGTCGAGGCAGCAGGGCTGGCGGCGCGGCTGCGCGAAGGCGATTCACTCGGGGTTTCTGGAGTCTGTCTGACGGCGCTGGATGTGGACCCCACGCTGTTTCATGCCGATCTGGCCCAGGAAACGCTGGATCGCACCTCATTAGGTGCCTTGGCTCCAGGGTCCAAGGTCAACCTGGAACTCCCAACCGCAGCCGGAAGTCCGCTCGGCGGCCATGTGGTGCAGGGGCATGTGGACGGCACGGGAACACTCACCGCCCTCGATCCCGTGATACCCACCTCCAGCCCGCACTTTAACAACGAGACCACCGACTGGACCCTCAAGGTGAAGGTACCGGAGAATGTCCGCCATTGGATGGTCCCTAAGGGCTCGGTTGCAATCGAAGGCATCAGCCTCACAATCGCCGATGTCAATGGCGAGGAGATCACGATTGCCATCCTGCCCCTGACCTACTGGCGCACCAACCTCCATACCCTGGCACCCGGCGCTCCCGTCAATATAGAAGCTGACGTCCTGGTCAAGCTCACCTACGCCCGGTTGCAGGCGAAGATGAAGCCAGAACTTGAGTTGACCGAAGGGTGGCTTATCGCAAATGGATATTGAGATTTCGGTCCAATCTGGCGTAGAATTGACCAGTTGAATTGACTGGTCGAGGATGCGATCCATACAGGCTTCAGAAGCAAAGACGCGCTTTCTCCAGATTCTCGATGACGTCGAGCGAGGTGAAAGCATCATCATCACTCGCCACGGGAAAGAAGTAGCTCGGCTCTGCCCTCAGCAGGAAATTGACCAGGAGCAGGTAAGGCGCGCAGCGGAAAGCATCCTTGCGATTCGCAAGCGTACGAAGCCGGTATCTCTTCAAGAGATTCTTTCTATGCGCGACGAGGGACGGATGTGACGGAACGTTTTGTTTTAGATGCATCCGTAGTCATCACCTGGGCAATGCGCGACGAAGATCATCCGTTGGCAGATCGTGCATTCCTCCAGGTCCAGGCTACCTCTGCAATTGTTCCGGCAATCTGGTGGTATGAGATAAGAAACATCCTGATATTGAACGAGCGCCGCAACCGGATCACTCCGCTGGATTGCGCTCAATTTCTCCATGATTTGTCGCGTTTCCGAATTGAAGTCGAATCACCGAAGGACGGAACTCACGTCATCGACCTGGCCCGCAGACACAAGCTCTCGGTCTATGACTCCGCCTATCTGGCTTTGGCGGTCCGCGAACGGCTCCCCCTCGCAACCCTTGATAAAGCGCTTGAAGCTGCGGCATTGGCCGAAGGTATTCCTCTTTTGCAATGAAAAATCGGAATTTCAGTCCGGCAATTGACCGGGAGCAAAAGGGTTGAACGCTTGATGATCTAAGCTCGTCTATTGTTCTGTTAAGACTGTTACCCTTGTCTGTGACAGATGTAGAGGAGAGCCGACGGCGCTTTAAGGCGCGTATCGGCGACGGTACCTATGGCAGAGTTCGTCATAAAGCTGGCCGATGAGCGCGGCCGCGTGCAGGAGCAGGTGCAGACGGCAGCTACCGCTGATGAACTGCGCGCCCGCTTTACCCATGCCGGTTACCACGTCTTTTCGGTCAAGGCGCGAGGAGGCCTCACCGGGCTGTCGCGGCGCAAGGTCAAGCTGGAACCCTTTCTCATCTTCAACCAGCAGTTCCTCACCCTCATTCGCGCGGGACTGCCCATACTCGGCTCGCTGCAGATGCTGGCTAAGATCCAGAAAAATGCCCACTTCTCCGCCCAACTCGAAGACGTGACGAACCGCGTGAAAACTGGCGAGGCTCTCTCCTCGGCTTTCGAATCTCAGAGCGGCTTTCCCGTCATGTACACCACCACCCTGCTGGCCGGCGAACGCTCCGGCAACCTGCAGGAAGTAATGGAGCGCTACGTCAACTTTCAGCGCGTTTCGCTCACGTTCCGCAAAAAGCTGATTGCATCGCTGATCTATCCGGGCGTTTTGCTGACACTGGTTTGTGCGCTCATGGTTTTCATGTTCACGGTGGTCATTCCGCAGTTCGGCAAGCTCTATGACCAGATGGGCAACAAGCTGCCGGCCATCACCATGAACCTCCTGGCGTTCGGCCAGTGGATGCAGCACAGTATCTTGTGGATCGCCCTGACCGTGATCGTGGTTGGTTTCGCCGCATATCGGTTTGCAATCACCGAGCGGGGGCGCGACTTCGTTGACAGCATCCGCATCGGCATGCCAGTTGTGGGGAAGATCTGGCTCAAGTACCAGGTGGCACTGTTTGCCCGTACCCTCTCCACTCTTCTCACCGGCGGCTTACCGCTGGTGCCGTCGCTCGAAACTGCCGCAAGGTCTATCTCTTCGCGCCGCGTTTCAAGGGCGGTAGTCACGTCCATCGAGACGGTGCGCGAGGGCAAGAGCCTTGCCGAATCGATGACCCGGACCGGCATCTTTCCCGATCTGGCTTCGGAAATGATAGCGGTGGGTGAGCAGACCGGCGCGTTGCCGCAGATGCTCAATTCAGTGGCTGAGTTCTTTGAAGAAGACGTAGCGACAGCGCTGACCGCCGCGCTGGCGCTGATTGAGCCGGCAATCCTCATCGTCATGGGTGTCGTGGTGGTCTTCATTCTCATTTCGCTGTACCTGCCCATCTTCTCGATGGGCAATGGTGCCGCGGGTCAGGTGCAATAGACTATGGCTGACGCAACTGTAATTACTCTTCCTTCCGCTCCCTTGCCCTCGGGCCAGGACGAACGGGCCATGGCCGAGTCGCTCGCGCATCGCTATCGCGCGGAGTTTGTCGACCTGAAAAACTTCAAAATCCAGCATGACTTGCTGCGCACGGTTCCCGTGGAACTGATGTTCCGCTACAACTTCGTGCCCATTGAGCAGACTGAAGACGCGCTGGTGATTGCCGTCTCTGACCCATCGCAGTTGATGGTGCTTGATGAAATTGCCGGACTGCTGAGCCATCGCATCATTGCGCGTGTGGCCACTCTCTCGCAAATCACCGATCTGCTCAAGAAAACTGAGCAGTCGCAGCGCGTGCTCGACGAAGCCAGCGAAGGCCTCACTTTCGATGTGCTCACCGGCGACGACAACTCCGACGAAAACATCTCCATCGAGAAGCTCACCCGCGAAGAAGACATCAGCCCCATCATCCGGCTGGTGGATACCACGATCTTCACGGCTCTCGAGCGCCGAGCCTCGGATATTCACATCGAAACGAACGATGACTCGGTGGTCGTCAAGTACCGCATCGACGGCGTGCTCCAGATGGCCATGGCGCCCATCGCGCGCGAGCACCACTCCACCATTCTTTCCCGCATCAAGATCATGAGCGAGCTCGACATCGCCGAGCGTCGCGTCCCGCAGGACGGCCGTTTCCGCGTGCGCTACAAGGGTCGCCTGATCGACTTCCGCGTCTCCATCATGCCCACGGTTCATGGCGAAAACGCCGTGCTCCGCGTGCTCGACAAAGAGTCAATGAGCGAGAAATTCCG
>WNGR01000769.1_pt1 | contig 39602 bp, 36 predicted proteins | sample 5407581 | NCBI WGS metagenome assembly WNGR01 (sample SAMN13153383, study PRJNA577476) | soil metagenome | isolation source: 80 cm soil or saprolite under Garry oak tree replicate 2 | place: USA:California | collected 2016-06-15 | reverse complement strand
TCGAAGATGCCCCATTCTGTAGGCTTTGCGCGAGTGTCCGCATAATCGGGTGCAGAGATATTTGACATCGCGAAGATGCGCAGTGCGCCTTGGGCTTCCGCTTGAAGATCGCAGATGAATCGAATGAATACGTCGTTGGGTCGAAGGCCCGCACGAGCATCGACGAGAGCACGTCGCACCTCCTCCGGGTCAAGAGAAAATCTTTCTCCGGAAAGACGATAGCACTCGTCCTCTGAGATTCTCCCACGTTCGTATTGTTGCCAAATAGTCGAGGATAGGATAGCCTTGAGCATCTTCGGGGGTATCGAAGTCGCGGTGACGGGAGACCAAGTGAATAGGACATCTCCCAAGTCAAAGATGAGAACGCTGCAGCGGGGTGGTAGAGACATAGTGAGTGGGGGAAGGGTTGCTAGAATTGATATGGGGACTAACCAGCTGTGAAAGGGATTTTAAGAGCGAGAGTTGGTATTTCTATATCCCAAATTGGTATGAGGGGATAGGCCCAGAGCTATAGTTTAAAATGTATAGAATTTTGAGTATCAAAGAAGTATGGTTTGTGATCACAAAATCGCAAAAGTAGGTATGGGTTTTGAGAGAGTCGACTGTATATCTGCCGCCCAGAATGCATTTAGAACCCGGATGTATTGAGAACGCTGAGAATGCATTCCCCAAGTCGGAGGGGAGGACAACGATGTCAGGCTGTGACATAAGAACTCAAAGTACGGGTCCCGAAGCGTAGCTCTGGACCACCTAGAAAATACCAAAGTTGGAGCTCAGGCCATGGGGGGAGAATATAACAACCCTTCAGTAATCACTATTAGCAGCAAGCCATAGTCAGCGTTGGGCCACTAAAACACAATTGACTCAGAATCGTGCCATTGCGTTACCCAGTCGCGAACGCTATGTCATATGGCTCAAGAAGAATCATAGAGGCTTGATGGCGATCAGTGATGACGGCGGTGGGCGGTTAGATAGGTAGCCACTGGTTTTACGGGGTGATCGGGTCCCTTATTATTCTTCCCGGAAGAACTTGGAACCGCAGCCAACCACCACCATGGGCGGTTTTTCCCACACCAGGGCAGTAACCCCCGTATATACCAAGAGGGCACCCCTCACGCCTACCTAATATAGGGCACACCCCTCGCGGATATTAAGAGGGCAACCCGATAAAATTAAATGTAGACTAACCTATCAAACCACTACGGACTTCCAGATGACTAGATACATCGAAGAAAGGTTTTTGACAGTAGTAGGTAGGACTCGGAAGATACAGGGACACTTGAGTCCCACGCTACCCCGGGCCCCGGGCCACAGTGGCGTGTCGATAAACACATTTTTTCACCTTTCCTTCGAGCCTCGTGACCCACATCAGTGCGTTAGGTATAGCTGTTGGGATACCCAGTTACTATCTAATAAATAGCTTGTCCAAAAAAAATATCAAGAATCATAGGTCGCGACTCAGAGGCACTATACCTTGTGCATTGTAATATAAAGCAGTGCTGTGCTGGCCGGGGTTCTGAGGTCACGGCCACCGACCGTAAATCGTGGGAAAGTCGTGGACAGTCGTCAACATCCAAATATTCGTGACTTTTCTGCGGTGCACGGAGTCCTGCAAGTATCTGCCCAGAATCGCGACTACATCTTTATCTAACACCATCCATACTACTCACTATGACTCTGTGAGGCTATCTGAGCCTCATATGTTCAATACTATCACAAATGAGGCGGATTTCGCGCTGAATGAATGGATCTCTTCTCTTGGGACTTATGTAGTTATGAACGTTATGTACAGTAATTAACTATGAAATCCCAGGAAATCCATCCACTCATCGCCGCCGCACGTATGGAGTCTGTGGACATGACTCTGGGTCCGCTTCACCCAGTCAGGGAAATAGTTAGAGAAAGTGATGGAGGCCCGGAAGGTCTTGAAGCAGGTAAGAAATAGAAGACGTGCGACCAAGCGTGCGACTAGTAGTACGCCGACTACATGTGGTCCAGTCACTGATTTATGATTCCTGGAATAGGGCGAACACTTCTTTCTTGCGCCGCCACTGCGGCTGACGCGCTGACATTTGGCAACAATGGCAAAGAGCTTGATGTTATATATATATATATTCATAACTCGTAAGTGGCCATTGGCCATAGATGCATCCAAGGATCCATCACGATTGCGGAAAACGGGGGGAAGAACCCGAACGCGCGCACGCTGTCTCATCACGTTCATGTGACATGTCCTAATGTGTGAGTTCATGAGCTCCACCACTGCAATGCATTTCACCTTCTTTATGGTCTACGGGGCCCGGACTGGACTGACAACGATGGACTCAAGTTCCATCTTTCTCGGAGTTTTTGTCGAAACGTAGCAATATATACTTATAAGCTCGACACTCCTTTGGTGACTGCCCAATCAGAAACAACTATTTGTGTGCTTCGGATCTGCGGCTTTGCTCGCTATGTACATCATCCCATCGCCTCCTCACGGTCTCAGGAACGAAAGTGCATGCATGATCGCTTTTGTGCTTTGTTCTATCTTTGTTGTTCTACACGAAATACGGTCTTGAGACAGATCTCGGCGTTACTACCGTACGGAATCTCTGTCGCAGCGTATCAACCACGGCGTTTACTTGCTTATTATCAAACCTTCTCTTGTACCAATTCTGACTAGTCATTCTCACATCATGCTCCACACATCATGATCCCCCAACACCTTTGGCGCAACACAGAACATAACTCTATCCGGCATGTTTATCAATCACCCGTTCCATTCCACCACTATGATGGCACGTATATCGATGGCTTGTTTTATGATCTTCAATCTCGGTCTGTCTTCCTTCCCTACTCATTTGTAAATTCTCTGGTCTTGGCCTAGAACGTGATCATCTGCTTCCAATCTTGAGCTTGTACAGCCTTGGAGTGGGAACGGACACAAAAGCTGTTGGTGCGAAAGAGTGTTTGCCTTTCTGGTGTGAAAATACTCTGGACGAAGACAAGAGCAAGGCTGGGAGTTACACAACCAAGAGTTTTAGGATGTGAGTCCGCTGTGAGGGGGTTTGCGGTTCAGGCTAGGGTATCATAGGCAGCAGGGCCCATTGATATCTTACGGATTCTCTGTAAGTGAGATCGAGAAAGGCTGTCTGAGCATTCACGCGATGTGGCGCAGTGCTCTCACCCTCTCATCGATGCAGTAATCCCTCATCGATTTCTTGTCCACCATCACTGCTGTAACTGCTAACGGGTACGTCTGGTTTCCGGACAACATTGGCTCACCTTCTCCTCTCCCTCCTGTGATTCGTATGTATTTGGTCAAACTCCGCTTGCTAATGTCTGTGGTTCATCAACTTTCATTGTTCATCATAGGCAGCTTGAAGCAGCGCATGTAATGTGCCCTTCTGGGGTGCATCCGCGAAAGAGCCTACTGTTTCCACGGCTGACAGTTCTATTTGTGAGCTAGGATAAGAGGCGCGGAGTGGAAATGCGAGAGCGCGGAGTCAAGCACGAGACAAGCGAGGGGTAGATCGAATGAGCGACTTAGATAGGCACACCAGGTGCTTTTGAGAACAGCAGGATGGGATACATTCGAGCGAATACCAGCGCTTATATCTACATACATGCGGGCCACAACTGAGACATGAGAACAATGAGTATAGTAAGGAGACAAGAAGTGAGACAGTAAGGTATGTAGGTCTGCGTCACGAGCCACACAACAGTGCGTGTCTCGATATGCACTTGGACCTGCGCGCCTGGCGCTTGCTGTGATAACCGTAAGTACAATAGAACGCTATTCATAAATGTCAGCGCAATCTCAGAACAGACTCAGACACGAGAAGGAAACAATAATATCACAATCTATTCCCACTAGGATGGCCATCGGGGTGGTGGCTTCACAAGTGTACAAAGTATTGTGCGCACTCTCAGGGGGTGCACGCAAATAGTTTGGGCTCACATCGATATTGGGTGCAACCCAATTGGCCTCGTCGTGACTGTGCAGGTCCTCACACCCCGTTTTGACAGTAAGGTATGCATGCACTTTACAATAGGTTGATATGTGGCGGAGGACTAATGGTGTTTAAAGACATGGATTACACCCCAGTTACACATCATTTCCCCAGCCGTATTTTCCCAGCCATCGCCGTAGGAAACTCATATCATGGCCGGTAGTAGAACAATCGGATTCAAATCTACACCTCCACACCCCAGCCCAAGGAATTGCGAATACACTTCTGTTGTTACAATTTGCGTCCGCGGGCCAACCGTAACCGAGGCTTAAAACCTCATATCCGAGGAGCCGAACTTGGGTTCGCCAGGGATTGGGCTGTTCTCTTTGTCCGTGTCCAGCTGAAAGGCCGCATTCAGGGACCTGACCTACGTCCGGGAGCCCCGAAGTGAGTTGCACCATGGCTTATTCTAGACTATTCGATCGATGGTGTCCATGTCGTGGTCGTGTGTCTACGGCCACATCTGGTCAGATTGATATCAGGGGTCATCAGCAGCACCAGGGCCACAAACACACCCCGGTTAGTCTGATTGGTTGTGCAGGCCTTAAAGTCAGCTCCGTCGACTCTTCCTCCGTGAGCCTTTGGGACCGTAGTTGAGTCTTCCGGCGCCATGGCGTATTGCACGTCGGTGTGACTCCGCTCAGTCCTCTTAGAGTGTGTTCTGTGCGCCTAAAAGAAGCACTGACTGAACACGCACACAACCGCAGGACCACCAAATCAGTGTGGATGGAAACTCGTTCAGATACACGGACACGGGAGAACTACAATACAAGGGGGTGAAATACGACTCTGCGAGAAGCACATCTGAACTCCGCAGGGGATGGGCAAGCGCGTTGGCCTAAAGCAGGCTCTTCCGGACACCGTCACCCTCAACGAGGATGCATGGCCCGCCGTAAAGCACTTTGTACTCGAGTCCATTGACGCGAATAAAGTTCTTGACGTCGTCATCTTCTGCTCCAGGCTGCAACCAGAGCGCTGGAATGTTCAACTCCATTGCTTGCTGGAGCAAGCCCAGCGTCACCTGTCCCCAATTGCAGAAGGAGAAAGAGAAAAGTAGAGGTAAACCGACCTTGGCATTCGTTATTATGCTCACTGATGTTTCAGCCGGTGCCGGAAGATCGGTGAGACTTAACACCGTCGCCACTCCCTCGAGCTCACTCTCTTTCTACACACAATAGATCCGTGAGTAATGACCTCATAAGAGGCGGCGGCGGAACAAACGAACGGGATGTACTGGGGTGACAGAGAGATTGCGTGCTAGATACCACCGCAAAACCTGCAATGTACATGTAGATGGACACTACCAGCAAGAATAAGATCTAGACACGAACCTTAGTGCCGAACTTTGACTGATCTTTCGACGCACCAACGACTGCATATCGAGACGACGAAAGGAAGTATTTTTGTATTTCCGCCACAGTGCGAGTCATGACTGAAGCCCAAAGTGATTATCGTCACGTCAGATCAAATCGAAGCATGTGACTACGCTGGCTTACCTCCCAAACCAGCACCACGTAATAACGTCTGACATAGTCACCCCCTCCGATGTACGTCGAAGCCGAGGGGTAATATGGAAAATAAAAATGAGAGTGTAGAAGTGGAAAAGGCTGTACCAACGCTCGCTTGCACGTGCAGCGCTCGCGCCACCCACGCCTTGGACGCGTGCCGCGCTTTGCACGCGACTTTGGCGCTGCTGGCGTCTCGACAGCCTCAGCAGTATTCTCGATTTCCTGGGAAAGGAGACAGCCTCGTTCGCCTCACCTTTTATATCACAGCGCACGGTCGCTGCACCCTATATCTATCCAGTGTTCCCTCTAAACCATGTCGTGGGTGCCCTCGCCATCCACCGCGCGGCATCTCTTCTACGGCATCCTCATCGGCTTCTCTCTCTCTATCGCATCTACTTCTGTCGTCTCTGCGTACAGGAAACGTAGGGATCACAATGTGGCGGAGATAGCCAACCCACGCCCCATCGAATTGCGGAGTGACGAGGTACTAGATGGAGTGACGGGATTGATTGGTACGCGTCCAGCAACCGATCTACCGTCCCAGACCGACAGGCTGATCGGCGCTCAAGGAAACACACCGCTGGTCCGGATCAACTCGCTCAGCAATGCATTGGGAGTCGAGATTCTTGGAAAGGCTGAGGTGCGCCTGAGTTGCGATGCTGTGGCCATATGGCGTTGTTGTCTCTTAACCCAACCTCTCTCCGTCCTTTCGCAGTACCTCAACCCAGGGGGAAGTGTAAAGGACCGCGTCGCGCTTAAAAGTATGTTCGACATAGCATTGTAAATGCCCGCCGACTGTTGACAATCCTCATAAGTGATTGAAAACGCGGAACGCGAAGGGCTCCTGCGTCCATACACTGGTTCGCGGATTTTCGAAGGTACAAGTGGATCGACTGGCATCTCGATAGCCACGGTTGCCCGGGCTCGGTGAGTGAGATTTCATCAATGCTAATTCTCAATCCTCACCGAATGGTTCTTGCCCTTATTCTAGAGGGTATGACGCAAGTAAGATAATATCCATCCCCTATGAGCCAGTTTTGGTGTCTTAACTAGCGGCGTCGTCTGAAGCCATCGTCCTGCCCGACGATGTTTCCCTCGAAAAGGTCAAAGCACTCGAAGTTCTCGGCGCGAATGTCGAGAGAGTTCGACCTGCAAGTATTGTGGACAAGAAGCAGGAAAGCCCGCTCACCTCACCCACTGATTGTCGCCACTTAACTGTTTCTTATTTCTCTCCCACAGTATGTGGTGAGTATACGGCGATCGACTGACAAGGAACGGACTGTTAATCGTATTAAGAACCTCGCCCGAGAGCATGCCCTTGATTTCACGAGTAGCAAGACTCGTGCGGGCGTCCTGGTGAATGGGAATGGGAACGGGAATGGCCACGCGCTTGTCGACGAGGAAGAGGAGTCGCTCCCACGACCTCGCGGGTATTTTGCGGACCAGTTCGAGGTCTGTATTGGCAATCTTGCGCCAGCGATGACAAATGTGGATATGCTCCCCTCCCCATAGAACCGCAGCAACTTTGCTGCGCATTTTACTGGCACGGGTCCCGAAATCTGGCGGCAGACCAATGGCGAAGTCGCTGCCTTTGTCGCCGGCGCCGGTCGGTACATTGCTGCGCCCCTCTGGGAGGCCGTCTAATGTTTGCTTTGCGTAGGGACGGGTGGTACAATCGCGGGCACGGGTCAGTTCCTCAAATCAATGGCGGACGACATTCTTGTGGCGCTCGCGGATCCAGAAGGCAGTGGACTATACAACAAGGTACAAATATGAAACGATCGTTTGCTCTTGGCGACTGATTGTGGACGCGAAACGTGCATGCACAGGTAAAGCATGACGTCATGTACGACCACAAGGAGAGCGAGGGCACCAGGCGGCGCCATCAAGTCGATACTGTTGTCGAGGGGATAGGTATCAATCGTCTTACAAAGAACATTGAGCTTGCCCTCCCTGTAATCGACGATGCTTTCCGGTGCGCCGTTACACCCGACTACCCCTTTTTATCTTTATGATGCACAGAAGCTAACGACGGGTGTCATGGGCCATTAGGATAACAGATGCCGAGGCGGTGAGTATGGCGCGCTTCTTGGTACAGCGCGACGGGTTGTTCCTCGGGTCCAGCAGCGCTGTGAACTTGGTCGCGTGCGTCAAGCTCGTACGCAAGTTGGGCTGGAACAACGGCGAGAAGGTCGTTACTGTCCTGTGCGTTTGTCACCCCAATCCCCCCTCTTTTTATTTTTTCTCTGGCTCTGACGCCGACTAATATTCTGGCGCGCGTATCGATGATTGTTAGATGTGACTCCGGCGCCCGACATTACTCTAAAGTTCGTCTGTTTCTCCTTGTTCGAATACTCTTTCTCGAAGCTTATGCTATCGTTACAATCTCACAAACGATAGTTCTGGTGCGTCACTGTGGCTGTTGCTGCGGGGCGTCTGAACTCACTGAAACTTTATGGATGGATCCAGGAACGACGCATATTTGTCCAAGGCGGGAATCCCAATCGACGTTGGCATCGTTCAGGATTTGCTCACACAGCCGTTCCCGCCCATGTCTTCGATCACTAAAATATAATATTCTGTCTTTTATTTGTCGTCGTACCCCACGATCCCGGCAACGATAGACTTGTGAAACTCCCGTGACCACGCCTCTATTGGCGCTTTTGTTCCCGGGTCCCATCGCTGACGCCCCGAGTGTGAAATTCATATGCTCGTCCGCTCCAAGTCACACAGGGTATTCTCAATGCCTTTTTAGTTTCTTCAACTTATTGTCATCAGCCCTTTTTTATCAGTTATTCCGTATTCTCTTTTTCATTTTTCTTCTGGTGCGGAGAACGATGACGGATCTACCGAGTCACTGAGTTACTGACTCTTCCCTCTCTTCTTCCTTGTTTTTTTTTACCAGCGGGCGCTAACTGGAAGAGGCTAGCGCCTGCATGGCACGCCAACGGACCTTCCTCTTTTATCCTCTAATATATTGGACGATTAAATTCTTTATGGCGCGCCGTCACCTCACTCGGAGCGGTGTCGTCTCGATTGGGAACGGGATGGGAGATTCCTCCTGTCAGGTCCTATTGACACCGCACCGCGGCAAAACGCGCTTGCCAACGCGCCCTACGATCAGGGGACGTCGGCGTCACGGTGGTATTTCGTGTATCATTTCTTCCCATCAGTACTGTACTGTAATGCACACAGCACACAAGGTCCGTCCACAACTGAAACGAGTTGACTTGTTTCCTCTTGGGCAATACAAACGCGGGACTTTTATCCGTTTTTTCGATATTACAGTAGCAACGAAAGGATAGGTGGTGCACGTCGAAGGTTAAATATAACAGACCATGGAACCGTATAACGTTAGATTAAGTATGAAGCGAGAGATGGAGCTATAGTACAACTACCCGAAGATCACTAGAAGATGGGACGTAGAAACGGTGGCACAACTCCCACTCTGACAGAATGAGTAGCACTAGCTAAACCACCTCGGACAGCGCATTTGTTGAGAGGTACTACATCGCATCGCATCACTTCCTCACTCTTCTGCATCTAGAATGTAACGAATATATTGCAATAAAACACATTCCCAGGCCCGCCAGCCGCCTCAATCGCTCAGCGCCGCTGTGGTTTCCCGGGGGCCGTTTTTGATCCAGAGGGACGGCGGCCACGGTATGACTCTGCAGGATACTCACAAACAAGACGTCGCCGCGCACAGGGCCTAACCAATAAAGAAATCGCGAACCGTCAGAACCTGGGAACACGCCGACCAAATATGGAGAGGAAAAAGGGCGCGCCCCGTGATAGACACACGTGTGCGCGCCGTGGCGCGCATGTTGTCATGTGTGTAAAAGAGAGAAACAGAGTTAAAGGGACGAATGGCAGTCGACGTACTCGCAGGTCCGGTCACCGGTACCGAGATTAACCGGCGGCCCACAAGCTATCTTCCGTCCGCGACAGAAGAAGCAGGCGAGCGGCTGCACTGCGCGAGGGGTCCGCCGTGGCTTTGGCGCGCGGCGGCCGACCGCCTCTTGACCTGTCTTTGTAGGGTCCGCCGCGACAGGCGTGTGCGCAGACGACGGTCGTCTAGGCCCCGGCCGCCGCACGGGCGTCTCTGGTGTCTGGAAGCGGGCGGGGGGTTCCATTTCCGGTTCGGAGGGAAGGGCAAGGGCGGTCAGTGGGCTGGACGTCACATCGTCCGAATGCCTGCAAGGACCCGGTGATGATTCCGAGTTACTCGAATTAAGAGACGAGCGAGAGGTGCAGGTCGAGGTGGGGGAACTGAGTAATGGCGCAAGTTCGAACAGCGTGACATTGGTGAAGGGTGCTTGGTGGTGATGCAGATGCATGTCGTAGGGGTCCGAGTATTCTTGGGTACTGACACAGTGATTGGGGTTCATATGCTGCATTTCGTCGACCAGTCAGTCATGCACGCAACTGACCGGAACAAAGTGACACTACCTGGTGCGGGTGCGCCATTTGGGTCTTATCAGCGTACCAATAGCCATAGCCATAGCCATGGACATTCATAGGGAGGAAATTGTCGTCCAGAGGTTGACATGCAGTAGCATCGGTGCAAAATGGTACATTGCCATCGTACCAATAGTAAACATTCTCGATAGCCTGAGTCTGATATAGAGGATGATGCACGTTTCCATTATGATGCAGCTAGATTGATTTGGTCAATTAGGCCCCACAGATAGGCGTCATGGCTTACTTCGTTCACTTGAGTGTGTGGTCCTCGACTTAGCTCGAAGTGTTGACTGGTCTCCATCGTGCTATGTGATGAGATGAACGGGAGCAAAAATGTACGAGTGAAAATAACCTTGGTAGAAATAAGTACCGCAGGGCACTAGCCTTGATATTTGAATCCTCAAAAGTGGGGTCGGTGGGCTTTCGTACCTGGTAGTCCTCGCGGAGTTAAAGTGAGATCACACCTTACAGTTTGTGATCTTACTGAACAGGGATCTCGATGGAAGGGTAACTGTCACCCCTCTGTTTAGCGCGGTCCCAAATCCTATGGCGGACGCGAAGAGCACCAGGAACACAAAATTTCACACTAAATAGCCAAGTACAGACCACCACTCACCCATGGTATCTACTCCTCCTCTCCAACCCAGACGTTCAATGGGCTATGTATCCAGAGCGGCGGGAGCAACGACACGGCGTAAACTCCATGGCAATCTTCAGCTTTCGCTAAAGGCAGGAAGCGCAAAGCCCGGTTTACAAGTCCGTTATTCGATCAGATGCTCCTGGTTTCTCTTGATCGAGGGAGCGAACGAGTTCGCTCGGCTTATACCTCTCGACGCGTTGTCTTCTACCTGCACAGCATACTGTCATCTTTGTTCGAGGGGTTCTTCGCCCCCCGAGTGTTGCCACACTCGTTGCTTGTCATCTTTGGGGATCTGAATGCCAACTCCCAGACAAGGCAGGAAGTATCCGACGGTCTGGGAAAGATCAGAAGCCCTGAGAGGCCGGAAGACTTCCCCCCATCTTTCCACATCCCGAGGGTCAAAGCGTTCTCACAAAATGGCATAGTCAGGGGTCCCACACGAGTTTATGAAATAAATCCAGACCCGTCAACCTTGGGAAATCTATTGGAGGAACCACTGTGTGGCTCGCAGTCGGATTGAAAGCCTCTAACCAAAGGGGCCAAGCAGTTTCGCGAGCCGAACCTAGAAAATGGAAGCATCTTCGTCCAGGTAAGGCAACGGAAGAGAACACAGGTAAGCCTGTCCCTTCGGCTTACGATCTACACCGTACCCGCACCTGTAACCCGGAAGACTGGCGCAGGTCCAAGGAGAGCGCTCTTTTGATAAATTTTGATCCATCCCTTTGTCCAATATCCAGTGGATATTTTAAACTTCAGTAAGGGTCGGGATTTTCTCCATCAACGTGGGAAGTACTCAGTTCCCTGCGCCGTATATTTGTGTACCCAGCGAGCGATTCCAAATCACACGGGGCAGGACAAAAACGGCGTCAAAAGCTACCTGGACCCGGAGCTGACCAAAGTAGAATAAGTAATGGCGGTGGTGTGTCAGTCATGACTGCGCTCGAGGCCGTTCATTGACACCGAGTTTTTCAAGTCCGAAAGTCCGACTTTAATTCGATATCACTGGGGCAACCAAATGTCCCTCTCCCCCATCCCCCCATTTTCTATACCGCCAGGAGCCTAGACTTCACGAGGCCACAGGGACGGGCTGTTCAAAAACCGACGGGGTCCTTTTTTTTGCAACCATAGTAGGAAAGCTATGGATGAGTGCTAGCTTTTTCGAGTATTGGTCATGCGACCGGGCCGACCGGCCCATACGATCCGCGGGGGGTGGCCCACGCTTGAGAAGTGACGCGACAAACCATGCTATGCAACGCACGCCCGGGACCAATGACCCTCAAAAGAGACCGAGAAAGGATAATCATCGTGATCACGGTTCGTGACAGCACGTTGACGGCAAGGGGCCTTGAGGTTTCTTGTCCATTTCACTCTTCTTCCGGCTCGAAGTTAGATGCCGGCCGAAAGCGCCGATAACGTGAAGTGCCGTCAGACAGCAGGTTTGGAGTTGGGGAGGCCGTGGCAATTTGAACTGGGACGACTGTTCCTTCAGAGAGGCCCGAGAGCACGAGGTGCTCGATGAACAAACTCGTACTCAGCGCGTTGTCGCCTCCCCTATGTCTGAATTACGGAATAAACCTACGATGTGGTGGCGGTCGAAGCCCTGGGGGTTGCCGTGCTGAAATGCGGCAGCTCGCTGGGATAAGCGTTCTGTGGTTCGGTGCCTCGTGGCCAATCAACGTTTCATCGTCCGCGATAGCCTTGAACTTGAGCCGGAAAGGGCGGGCATTTCTGATGCTCTCGGGCACTGACAAATTTCAGAGCGCACAGCTAGAAGGTGAGAAGTGCAGGTAAGGACTAGCGTCGAGATGTTTTGGACCACATGACACGATGCGTTAGGCGCGCGAACACAGTGAGAACCCAGCTGTATGGCTCTCCGAAGACCCTTCTCACCAGCACACAAACCAGCCCTGTGTTCGTGGGAGTAGAAGAATACCACCAGCTGGTAGGTCGAACGTAAGCACATTGGCAAGGTCTACTGCTGCAGAACTGGTCTGACGAATTTAATTAATCAACATGTGTACAGTACATGTATAATGAATACTGTAACTGTGGCGTTTGCCGTACAAGGGTAGATGGTGGTCTTGCGTGAAGATGTGATATCGTGACCGTCTTTACGCTGAAACTTGGATACGACCCATCCAACGCTCTTCTGAGAGCACGGCAAGCCCAAGAAAGGGGTGCTGGAAACCGCGCGGGGGCATGACGCGGCCTGTGGTACGTCGAGTTGCCACAACCACATGTACATGCAGCGTAGGAAATTCGTTAGACTACCACAACCTGCACACGAGCTATCTCTTGCCCCACCAGCGCAAGCGCAAAAACAACTCGGAACCCCCCCCCCCGGCGCACAGGGCAGCACGCCGAACCATTGGCGGCTACAATGACGGTTTAGTGAGTAGCCAAGGCGGGAGTAGCCAAGGCGTTTCAAACCCAAAATGAATGCAAATTTCTCCGCAGTAGTTGGAGTTCCAATGACTTTGGCTCCATTGCGGCTTATCAAGAGCAGAGCTGTTAGGCAATATCCGATAACTAGTTTGCGTAGCCTCATCTCACTGATTACCCATCATTCGCGACTTGGGCTTCGCTCCCATCGGTTGTTGCCCCCGTCAATTATTCGCCAACGCAGGGCGTTCAAGGTTTCGCCTTCTTTTTTCGTCGACAGGATGATGACGTTTTACGGTGTTAGGGGATCCTGAAAACCAATCAAATTTCTGCTAAGAGTTGGGCGTAATATAAACCAACAGCGCCGAAGAGTCTAAGTCGAAAAATATATATAAGTACTCAAAGGTCACGTCACAAGAAAAGAGGTGAGTAAAGAGCCACGTTGAGAGCAAAAATATCAGCGCATAGGGGAGGCGGAGTCTCTGTCCTCGGCGGAGGACAGGTCGCCATCGCTGTTCAAGGCGACCCATTCAACTTCGATACCGCGCTCCAGAGCCGCAACCTTCGCACCGCGCGCGCGGAGATATGAGACGACCTCGTGTGCGCGGCGCCATCCGACAGGTGTGGGCGGTGATGAATCCGTACTGCTGGTGTCCGAGGTCGGCGCAAGGGTCTCAATGCCGCCGTAAAGGCGCGCCAGGTGCACGGATGCGCGCACACGCTTTTCGGCAGGCCCAGCCTCCAACTGCGCTATGCACGATGCAAGCAAGCGAACCGCTTCGGCGCGAGCGCGCAAGACATGCCGCATTACCCGCCCGGAGCGCGGGCGTCTTGCACGATACGGCTGAGGAGAAACGGGTGGCTCCTCCGCTGCGCCGCTTACGGTGGCCCTGGCGCTCTCCGAGATCCATTCATTCGTGGGGGGAATGTGTGTAGCAGTGTATTGCGCGAGGGCAGGTAGAGAGTACTCCCAGTTCTTTGGCGCCCAAACGCCGATAAGCACGCGCCATGCGGCACCAACGCGTTTCATACTTTAAAAAAAATGTTAGGGAGATGGTGGAGCTTCCAGAAGCGGAGACCTACTGTTCGTAATTATCTAGAAGAAACTAATTAGCCAAGGCGGGCAGACAGCTCACCACAGTTGACTTGCTTACCATTGACGAGTTTGTTATGATAGCTGGCGAATAGCCAGACAAGAGTGGCAGAAAGAATAGCGCCAATCGGAGTAAACCATAAGAACGCCCACATTACCAGAAATGCAGTGGGGTAGATCAACATCAGGAAGAACATCCCAAAAAGGACCTTATTCTGCGCCTGAGTCTCCTCCTCGTCTATCGCCAGTTGAGCCCCCAGCCGAGCGACGACGTAGGCAGGGAGGTGTACTATCAATGGTAGGAAGAAAAAGGGCAGGCGTATGAGACTAGCAAGGCTGTCTCGAATGAGTATGATGAGTGTAAAAAGTCGGCTGGGCAGCGCAACAGGTTGATAGGGATCCAGTGTCCGCGGAAGCGGGAGAGAAGACAGCACCGAATTGGTCAGCTGCGCGGACTGGAGGAGAGAATAGTATTCCAGAAGAGACCGGCGCACGGCTTGGAAGTTCGGGACGGCGTCGAAAGTTGAGAAGAGATCCACTAGCCTAACGAACGAGTCAACGGAGGACAGCCTTCGACACGCATGAACCTACGTCTGTGAAATGTTAACATATTCGTCTCGATCGAGGGATTCTTGGTCTTCCCATAGGAGGTCTCTTGCCATACGGGCGGCATAGAGTGTGTCCCTAAACCGAAGGAACGGAATAATAAGACCGGGAGACAGCCCCCACGTGATTACTGACCAGTCAGGAGCGTTGACCGTCAGCTCAACAAGTTGCGATTGGATGGCGCGTGTCAGTAGCTTCACTGTAGCACGCCGCGACTCCTCGTCGCCGTTTAGGAACTGATCCAGGTACGAATTCACGGCGATTGGACTGCCGAATCTACCAGATCAAAACGTCAACTGGTGCGCAAGACGGCTTTTATGAAAGCGGCTGACTCCATAATAACCTATCATACGGCAGGATTGGGTTATACTGTGTTGGTCGATGAACACGCCAAACGGACGTACGTTGCTGCGATACTTCGACTTGTTGGTGTAAACAATAGCGCAAGGCACGATCACAAGGGGCTTATCAGATGCGCGATCTGGGTTCTCCTTAACCCATTTGCCGTACTCAAGTGCTGCCCATGAAGCACCGTCCTTGACTTGCATGATTCGGGGCTCAGTATAACTAGTTCCCTCTGGGAAGAGTGCTACCGCGCCACCGCGGCTGAGTGCTTCAATCGTACCACGGAAGAGGGCCTGATGATCGTTGCTCTTGCGGGCCACTGGTATATTCCCCGTGCTGAGGAGAATTTTACGCAGCACGGGATTCGCAAAGAGGCTCGCTGGATTGGCCTGTCAGAATGTTGCCATGGAAGAAATGGAGGTCGGACCTTTGCTCCAATAGTGCAATATGCGCATATGAGGAAACGCCGAGGCTGCATGGGATCAATATCAGGGCAATGATTACAAAACGCGAAGACGCACAAAGCACAGCAGGGTCCAACATCATATTATGGTGAGTGGCAGTTCTAAATGAGCCATAAGCGATAGCCAATCGCATGGTCGATATGGCCGGAGACGAGAAAGAAACACGTACACTATGATGGGACCGTTTGCTGGCACATTCTCCCCACCAATGACACGCACCTCAGTGAAGAAGGAATAGACGGCCCACGAGGCGATGCGCCGAATAACCTTGTGCACGATATAGTCCGTGTCCATGGGTAAGGACAGGAAGATTGATTGAGTGATGTCCCTGTGTCGCAACGGTGGCAAGAGTGAAGAGCACCAACCGACAATAACCAGGGGAGGCACCTCACATCATTGACTGACAGGAGGCGCCGGATAAAATTTCCTATTTTGGTAGCCATAAGCAACGACGTGTCCGAGTGTTCCACTGTCCGACTGTCCCGCTGTCCGACTGTCCGACTTCCGACTGACCTGAGCACTCGCCTTATCTGTCTCCTCTACGATGCACAGTATCTATGCCAGAGTCAACAATGTCTCTGCTACACTTTCCTCTACCGTGATGGTCCTCCTCGTTGCCATCGCGTTATCTTCTCTCATATTCACAGCTCAACCGACTGGCTCTCTCGACGTCGCCTCCGTCAAAGTGTAAGCTTTCCCCCCAGTTATACGTACCTGCAATCCCCCCACCGTTTTTTTTTACCGGCTCCCTTTTTCGCGGCTCTCTCGTCGCCTTGGCCCTCTAGGATTGCCTTGGCGGCGCGATCGGCGCAACGAGTGAGGCCTAGTCAGGGTCAAGGGTTGCACTTTACTCTGGACACCTGCCATTCGTGCTGCATCATTTACCTCCTATCTTTTCTTATCTTTGACCCGTTCCGTCCTTGAGGTACACGACCATTCGAGCTGACTCCATCCTGGCAATCTTGACAGGTTCGCAGGCGAAGCGCGACGCTATCCACACCGCCGGCAAGAATATGCCTTCGTGAATTTTAATATAACCGCCGGTACGTTCCCGTGAGCTATATACCTCAGTCGCACACTTCTCATTTCCGCTCGACTTGCAATGCAATACAACCCCTGATTGCGTCCACTTCACTCCATCCGTAATTGCAGACCTTTCACCTTTGTTCCACTGGAACACGAAGCAACTGTTCGTTTACTTAGAAGCAGAGTACACGAACGCAAAGGGAGTAAGTGTCACATCGCTTGGATACGATCTATCTTTAGCCCATTTCGTTGGGGATGAGCGTTAAGCAAAAATGGACTTCTCATGTGGTTGATCGTCCTGACCCCGATGGCAGCAGCCAGAGACATCCGTTCGGCCCAGTTTTCCTCTCCAGAGTTATGTTTAATCACTCATATGATCACCATGCCATGCACACGTGTGGTATCGGTCCGGCATTGCGGCTGTACTTCGAGTGTGCATCGTGCCAACATGCCCCTCTCAAGGGCAATGGTTGTTGGGTGGTGCCGTAAAGATGCCTCTTTTCTCATCTCTTCTCCATTCTTAGCCCAGCCCCTAAATCCCTTTGACCTTGCTCTCGCAGGTTCGGAACCAAGTCGTATTTTGGGATCGTATTATCCGGAGAAAAGAGGATGCTGTTATTGCAGTTTCGGGGAAGAATAAGTACCCCTTTCGTGAAATTTCAGCAAAGTTCAAGTACGTTGCTTCTCCATTCGTGCTTCCCCTAGTGGAGCTCCTTCGTTCTGTTAAACCTGTGGTTGTTGTTGACACCAAACTCACTTTTTCAGAGGCTCAACGCCAGCAAATTACACCCTCAAGTATAACCTCATGCCTTTCGTAGGCGTGCTGACGCACGGAGAGGCTGCCCGCGTGACGGAACCTATTGATTTCCCATTGGCGCGGGAGCGTGTAGAATAGACGTTACCATTTGCCAGTGATTTCTAGCAGTAGTAACATCAAAGGGAACCCTTGTGCTATTTTTCGTGAAAGACATGGATCCGCTCTCTGATTCTGAATTGCCGCTGAACGTAATACGGCAGTGATACGGCGCCTCTACCCGAAACCTCCGTCAGGCCCGGGTGTGGTCGCTCGTCCTTGTTGTTGCAACAAGCAACTCATTTGAATTCCGGCGTGCAATGTGTCATCAAATGCAATTATTATAACCGGCCCCTTCGTTCTCCACCTGACTGCATTCAAAGTTCCACGTTAGTCCACAAGGATATGAAATCCGGGTCCTCCATGAGGGGCCTCTGTTCTTGAACCGTGTCCGGAGTTTGCCAGAAGGGTGGCCTGGTGTGTGGATTGGGATCACGAAACCAGACGAAGGTCGCGAGTCCGATCCTATGGCCTAAAGGTTTAATTAAAAACATGGACTGCACGAGGCGCTGTGCTTGTGGTGCGTTCGTCGTAACTTACTCGGAGCATCGGAGTGTGACATCCTGCTTATGCCATATCATTCATGCGTGCTACATACCTCACAACAACCGGATCATTGTGTTCCTTGTGTGCGATGGCAAATCCAAGTACCACCTGACAAAGGTGTACGGCAGGGTGTACGGCAGGGAAAAGGGGCTAACTTTCACATATCAACGAGAGATCGCCAGGGTCGCGGGGAGTGGAGTGAGGCTAAAGGGGCACCTAAGCTGAGTTCTTCCCGGCCTACGGCTTACATGAGGAGACCTGTCAGGCTTTGTCAGGTTCAAGGGCTCTCCCAGGCATCTGATGCCTGTTTGACACGCAGGGTCCGAGATAGAGTCCGACTGGCACTGGCACTGACACCGACACTGGCACGCTGTAACTGACAGTGATTAGTCTGTGGGAAGACCTGGGGAAAAGTCATTCCGCAAAACGCCGTGTCGTTCCAAGGGTCCAGTCGTGAAATGAAAATAGCCGGTGTGGGAATTTGTGGACTCTTGTTGGAGCTTGTATATGCTGTATCACCCATCCGCATAGGGTCATCTGACACGTGTAATCAGATGCGGATTTCAAACTCAAAACTTATTGAACCCACATGCTGCGACTCGGGACTAGGTGATTGTATGTCAACCACCTTCTTGACGCCCGCTCACGTTAGTACGGCCAAGCTCGATCCTGCAGGAGTGGCCCGGTACAGTATATGATTTAGAGAATCCAGACATATGCATGTTCACTGGCACCCACGAGAGTATCCAGGCAGGCTCAGGGGAGTCGCAGATGACTTCCCCATGGGGATTTTGTACCTTGGCCCTACCTCACAAGCAAGCCGACCAACGTTTGCCTCCACTCCGATGAGAAATGCGCGAAACAGGTTCTGGCAACTCACCACAGGCACTGGGCGGCAAGCGCGAGGTTCTTTCTGAGATTTCATACGTCGCGAACGCCCAGGAAGCGCGGGAGCATTACGGTGAAAGCGAAGCGACCGAATAGAAGCCCGGTTGGGTGAGAGACGTGCTTCGTTCGGGTGGGCCCATGTAAAGAGGGATGCGAGGGTAGGGCATCCCACACACGTTTAGGAGAGGATGCCGATATCGTCACCCGTAGCGAGAACTCGAGTCTGATTTGCTTCATCAATCGCAACATGCCATGGGTTCACGTTTGCCTGCTTGTTCTACAGTCCAACGATCCGTGTCTAAATTTATTTCACTGACCAGGAACGGACAGGGCGTAACTTGGTTGAGCATGGTTCGCAACTGAAAGCATAATCGTGTGTGGGCGCTCGTCGCAATCTACCCGCCGCCAGGTGGCCCTAAGCTTTTAGATCAGGGACTGAATGCCGAATGGTATTTAATCAGAGCACTGTCCTCAGAAATCTCTTCTGACCCACCATCGCTGGCTTCAGCGACCCGTCCAGAGCCGTCGCCATATTTGGCACCATGGACATTGACCATTTGCCTCCACAACAGCTCTCCTCCGACAGCACCCTTTCAGGTTGGACACTCTACCCTGAGCAGGTCTTCGATTATGCTGGAGGTGGAAGTGGAGGATCGTATGTGGCACCTCATCACGTGAATGATGAACAACATGACTATCACGTATGTCCGGGTCCAAGCCCGCTTGAAGTATCTGCCAACCCGAACTGACATTCTCTTATCCCACTGCGTAGCAACTACAATACGGACATTGTCAAGACGCTTACTATGTGACTGCACAAACCGAGGCTCCCCAACACTCGGACCTTCACCCTGCCGATGCGCCCATGTCGTGCTGGCCGTCGGCACAGGTACCAGCCACAGGTCCTATGTCGACGGCGCCTCCGATGGGTCCCCTGTGTTACTTCCCCCCCCAGTCGTATTACGGCAACCATGAACTTCATTATCCCGCGGCCCCTGTCGACCAATTTCAGTCTATTCCCACCGCTACTTATGCCGAGTCTTACGGTACGGTAGGCTACCCCGACGTATCGCCTTCGGCCGCCGTGACTGCACCAAGCGCAGTACCAGCTATCCCCACATTTGGCCCGCTTCCGACCATTGCCCCTCACCAGAGTGAAAGTGGGCATGACCTCATGCCACAGGACGCGACGACGCATTCTGCGTTGTGCAAGGTGAGTACCCACTAGCGCCCTGTGGGCGACGATGCAGTGCTAAAGGTACATGCCAGGGAACTGCCACTTTCCAGACAACTGACACCAGTTATGCCCAGATGGGGCTGTACGAGAATGCATACGCCACGACCACAGAAGAATCGAGCCCCCAGTACGCGCCTGGCCCTGCCCAGGAGCAGCCACAGCTATATGTGGCTACGTATTCTCCCACAGCCCAAGTTCAATCAGTATCACTACCAGTTCCGGAAGTACCACGTGCGCCGGTATCGACGCCATCGCCAGGTCCCCCTGCTCGGCTGAAACGCAAGGCAAGTTCTGAGTCATTGAATATTCGCTCCCGCGGCCGGTCGCCGATGGGCCACCTGCCGTACCAGGAGGACATATCCAAGGCAGGGATCAAGTCAAGGCGCTCCTCCGTTTTCAGCGGGCTGTCCTCGTCGCCATCATCGACACCGCGTCCCCCAACCCCCCCCATCTTGCAACCGTTGACCTTCATCACATATCCCGACCTGGAGCCGAAGGGCCACGGCCGGGGAGGAGAGTGCGATGGGGACGACGACGACGACGGTTCACCTCGTCGTGGGAGGCGTGGGAAGAAGCAGCCGAAAAAGGAACCCTTCCTAGCGTGCTTCTTCTGCAGGGGCCGCAAGATTGCGTGCCACCCTAAGAACGACGGTGGGGATGATAAGACGTGCACGTGAGTATCTTTTACATCTTTGTGGTTTGCGCCAAGGAGTACCTGAGTGGGAAAGAAGGGCTCGGTGAGGCGGATGTGTTGGGGGGTTAGGCGAAGTCTCGGCCATGGAAAAACCGCCGAGGGGAGGCTCTGCTTTTATGCTCTCGCCAGCCCATGGGACTGGGATCAGCGTTGTGTGCGGTATATCGTCATATGATCGTGCTCTCTCTCCATCTTATGTCTTTTTTTCTTTTTCTTCTTTCCCAGCTGACGTTGTTTTTTTTTCCCTGCACCGCATTTCCGATTCGACCCGCCGTTCGCTTTGCCAACAACCGAACAACCGCCCGCTTCATTTCCTTTTCCGCACTAACCCCCCTACCCTACGCCCGATTCCTTCCTTCTTTCCCCAATCCACGCGACCCTTGAAACGCCAAAATATTTGGCCCGGAAATAGCCAATGCGCAAAGCGCCGCCTCGAATGCAAATATCCACACACCTCGCGTCGCGGCCAGCGCAAGCCCCAGGATCCTGCCGCCGCAGCCGCCACCATCACCGCTATCACCGCTTGCAAACCGAGGGCAGCGCGGGCGTCGTCCAAGAGGTCTGCTTCGTCATATGGCCGGATCTGAGTCGGCTTAGGACCGTCCAGAGGTTCGAATCATGAAGCGGCCCCAGGGGGGTACACGTTTCTATTCCGTTGGTTCGTTTCTACCTTTTTTTTTCCCCTTTTATTTCCCCCTTTTTTTATGCATTCAATCCTGGCGCTCTCTCCTTGAGCTGGACTTTCTCCATTTCCCTTTGCGCCCGGGATTCCCTCGTATACATACACGTGAAAATAGCGTGTACCCCTCTCCTCCGAGTTACTAGCCTTGTCCTGGCGTACAGTGAAGTTGGATACCCTGTTACGCTCTCATGCCAGCATAAATTTTTGTCACGTAGATATTTGCAAATATCAGTTTTAGCTCCGAGTGTTTTTTTATCGATAGACTCAGTGGGTGACTTCCCGTCGTATCTGGAGGCTCCAGATTATTCTCTAGATCGGAGTTTCCCGAAATTTGTAATCAGGAAAATAAACTCTGGAGAGTCTGTGTTTCCCATGGACGAATGACAAAGCAAGAGCCAGAACAACGATACGGACGCGGGCATCCTCACCGAGCCCGGTCGCCTTTCCACCGGGTCCGGCATCTCGGATTTCAAGTTTAAAGCATTATAAATATTCTACAGGAGAGACCCTGTAGATTACAGCGCAATCCACTCCGATAGGCCCTTGGCCTGGGAACACATGTGGCGGACTTCCAAGATTCGAGGGCGGAGTTTATAGTTAAGTGAGCGTGAAATTCTCAAGATATTAGTTATATTGCATAATTTGGGGTTATAAAATAGTTATCCCTTATGACAAATAATATGTGTGAAAACAAAATTCGGCATGTGCCGCCGGAATATACATTCAATCTCAGCCTATTGGTCTAACTGGGACACAAAGGGCCTATCGGAGTGGATCGCGCTATAATCATCTGGAGGATGCGGTCAGAGCATGAAGATAATTATGTGAGCAGTGTGCCTGGCTGGCACCTCGGCAATCTGGAGAAAACTCCAGTCTGGAGAGAATAATCTAGAGCCTCTAGATGCGACGGGAAGTCACCCGGTATGATGGAACAAAAATGCCTCAAGCAGCTTCGTGATGGGCGATGGATACCTCATCGTACGATTCGGGAATGCGGAAACATTTTAATCGGGCAAGTGTCGTCAATGGAAGAATTTCGATGACACTCCGTCACGATGGTGCCTGTTCGTACTAGGAAGAAGTGGAACACAGGGAACACAGTGGGGAGGTAGTCAGTTAGCGTTGCGGGGGTTCTATCTCTATATCTTACAGGGACAAAAGGCAACAACACATTTCGGAATGTCCAAGTGGAGGAAGTGGGAATAACAAATTAAAAAAACGTCACTAGATCGTTAACCCGTAAAGAGAAAGTCCACGGTCCAGAGGGAAGGGAATGTTGTATGTGTGGGGGGATAACGATTCCGACGTAGCTCCAAAAGGCGTCTGGACCAGCAGATTTTGGGGGCGCTGGACTGCTCGCTCAGAAACGTCCTGGTCGCGACGAATTTACGAGGCGGATGGTTCCGATTGGGGAGTCGGGGGACGCGACAGCGTCCGCCGTCTCCTCGCTGTTGGTGTCTCTCCGTGGGTCCCAGAGAGACACGCTTTCTTCTTCGTCGTCCACGTTGTTCCCCTTGGGATACTCTCTTGAACTCCCCTGCCGCGAGAACCGTCGGTGGTGGCGTCGTACGGGCTCATCGTCGAGCGCCAGCTCGGAGGGGAAAGATGGGAGCGTCACCGTCGCAGGTGAGCCGTCAAAGGGGTCATAGTAGGTTTCAGCTGGTATACCAACACGGGGCGGTGCTGTGCGCAGCCCCTCAATTGCGGGATCGTATCGCAAAGGCCCAGGCCTGGGATTCGTCGGAGATGGAAGCTGGCGCAACGGGTCCCCCTGGGCGTTCTCGGGTGGAGAAAGACTCGGCTGTTCAGATGAGCGCGGCGACGCGAGGGGACTAGAACTGTGAGGGGCGATGCGACGCTCGTGTGTGGCCAAGTCATCCTTTCCAGCGGTATCACGGTGGTAAGAGTGGACGACGTCTTCTTCGCCAAATTTGATCGCTGGCTTGCGCATAGAGGGCTGGCTGGCCATGGATATTGAGTCAGCGTCTCCAACATCTGAGCGGGGAACCGGAGGGTCGAAAAGCTGGTGTCTTTGCATCGCGCCATAGTAGTTGGTGCTAGAGGCCGCAGCGCCAGAAAACTTTCTCGAATCACCCCGCTCGATATCAAGGTGTGTACTGGAGGCCGCAAGCCGACTTGAGTGGACGGAGCCGCGGCTAGATTGGCTAATACGGCGGGCACTGCGTGCGCGGATGATGCTACCAACAGTACCAAAAGAGCCCCGCAGTGCGTCGATTCCGGGGTCCTCAGCACTAGTGACCGATTTTTCTTCGACAGCTTCCGTTTGTTGCCGAGCTGCCTGGAGGAGGATAGTGGAACGACGGTCGAGCTTCTTGAACTCTGTCGGATCAACCTTAGACATCTGTAGGATGGTGATTCCCACACAGATAACGAGAAACGCCATGACGATGGTGATAATCTGACTGGCTGAAGCCTTGAGGCCCTTAAAAAGGACCTAATAGACATTGTTAGACTCGCCCTCCCGGGGGTTGTACCAGAACGTACCACGGTGGTGACCATGGAGCAGAAGGAAACTATCAGGCATGAGAAAAAAGACAAAGAGGATAAAGCGGGAGACGTACAGATTACATAGTAAGTAGGCGTGACTGGTGTTGCGGATGAGCGTCTTGAATGAATGCAGTGTAAAGAGGAGGCTTACCCATAGCTAGAGAGGGAAGGTGAGTGGCTTCCATATAAGAAGTGTGAGTAGGAGCTAACCAGTATTGAAAAGCGCGAGGGCTTTATTAAGGTAGAAGACCTCGGTTACTGGACAGAGTTCAGTTTAGTCCTTGGAGGCGGGAAGTCGGCCAGAGGCAGACTCACCTAATGTCACCGCAATGAATACCAAAAGAAAATATATGAACCAGTGTTTAAACTACCAAGTCGACACGTCAAGCCCAAAGATTCTCTAAAGTATGGGAAACGGACCTGGTTATCACCCATTACGGTCGTGACGATTGCAGATCCGAGTCCCGTAGTTACGCTAACGCTGAGTCCACCGATTAAGCTGCAGACGAGAATGTACCATATCATATTCTTGTTTCCGTACCTTGGAAGCTAATCAGTACGGTCGGGAGTCAGAAGAGGCGAGGGAAGAATGACTTAGGCCCAAAGTGGAAAATGATGGACAACGCGCACGCAATGAGAAGTGAGGCGAATACGATGAAGAGAGGAGACAAGAACAAGTGCTGAAACTCGACTATCTGTCCGACAGAGGCTTCCTGGGGCCCTGCAAATGATCAGTGAGCTGGGAACTGCGAATCAAGGTAGCCAACTTGCCATTCAAAGCAATGATGGTCGATCCGATCTATGTGACGGTTAGCGCGTGGATTGACAAAACACGAGACGGGACGAACAATACATAGGGCACAGCCAAGCCAACCGAAGAACGTAAGCTTTTCGTCGAGAAATATTGAAGACAGGGCGGCGGATAGTACGACCGAAAGCGCTCCGAGAGGGGTCTGTCGGAGTTGCTAAAGCATGCGAATGTAACAAACAGGGAATGACGCACGACCACGAGCGCTTCGACGAAAGCATAGGCTTTTGGAAAATGCAATCAGCCGGCGACGTTCGAAGAAGTATGTGTGGTGGTAGGTCGCGCACCAGCAAAATTACACAATTCCCCCAAAATCATCACTAAGGAAGTCAGCCAAGAACTATGAAGAAGAGAAATATGAACACACTGATCATGCCACACCACCATAATACCTGTTAAAGAGGCCGCGGTTGTAAGGTTCCGGAGTGCACCGGAGAACAGAGGTGGCATACAGATTTCAAGTAAGCGACACCCTCGCCTGCTGTGTGCCCGGCCTGCGAGCGCAGCAAACCCTTCTTCTTGAGAACGAAGCTAGAGCCGATGAGGACGCCGCTAAGTACGGCGAGGATGATACCAACGACCTGAGTGGTGTGAAGACAGGTGGTCAACTCAGGAAGTCGCGAGTAATACAGGACAGGCGATAACCTTGAGACTGCTAGGAGCCTGAAAAGACGAAGTGGCCGAAGAAGAAGGAGAAGGGGTTGAGGAGGACATGGTGATTGGAATCGAAGGAGTGGTGTAAAGCAGTGAGCACTGGTCGTCGTTGCCTTGGCCGGCTCAGATTGTGACCCAAGGGCGGCTACCACCTAATCGGTTACTTCGGCCCATGTATTACTATCTATGGAAACATCTCGGTGTTGGGAACTGCCTCCAAAAAAAACAAGCGAAAAAACTTGAAAAAAAGGGTCACAGCCAGCAGAGAGCACGTAATTGTACTTACTGTACCAAGTGTTTTGTCGCGTTCTAAGAGAAATAGAAGTAAAAGTGTACTCGAACGTCTCTTTGATCCATCCGGTCGAGTCCAGCTCGTGTCACGCTCGTGTCGTTCGAGCGGGAGCGGGCGAGTCAAACTGACAGGACGCAACTCATTCCACGTCCAACACGTCTTCCTCTCTCCTCCTCCAGTCCTCCTCCTCTCTCCTCCTCTCTTTCCCGCATATACTCTCCTCGCCTCCGTATAGTTATCCTTATAATTATAATGGCGCTAGGAACCCAAGGCTACCCCCGAAATCCCCAGCTACTCGCACCTCCCTTCGGCCAATCCCCACCCCAATCCTCAAGTGATCTCGTCTGGACAGACATCGAACCTGTGCGTGACTGTTCCTTTTTACCGCCTTGTGTTAGCTGTCACGCCTTACTGCCTTCTGTCCCTCCCTTTCTTTTTGTCTTTACCCATAGCCGTCACTTCCTCCGAAAGGCTCCAAACCTTTTGGCTTTATGCCTTCCTTTTCGCCACCACGGAACCAAGGTGGTCGTTCAACCCGATCCACCGAGTCCCATAGCCATAGCGCAGAGGACCATGTAAGCACCGCGGGTAGCTCAAATAGCCATGGCCACAGGGAACTCAGGAAACCCAAGTCCTTCATGAATCCGCTTAATGTCATCAGGCGGGCGCGCAGCAGGGTGAGGCTCGATTCCGAGGACAGAGATACGCAAGCCACCAACAAACCACCTCCATCCCTCCCTTCTTTCGTCTCATCGGGTGGCGACAGTTCCTTCCTTCACATGGACCCATCCTCAAGCAGAAACGCCTTACGCGCTGTCCGCGGTCGCGACAAAAAGAAATCAAAAGGTGGCGTCGTGCCAACCGACTCATCTGTCGCGCCACCCGAGTTTGATCTCGACTTGAGACGCATGGAAGGAATAATCGACACCTCACTGCTCCCCAAAGTATCCCACAGCCCGCCAGTATCCGGCGTCGGTTTCGGCGAGCCAAGCGGGAGCGGCTTCAGCGCGGAGGGTCGAGCACTCACTCCATCCTCATCTTCATCATCGCCTCCCAACCTTGGCGGTCCCGTGTTTAGCGACCCTTTTATATCCCGCCCACCAAGCGTGCGTAGCCGTGACAGCGCTCAGGATCATCGTAGAATGTCACCACGCACTATTACGCCTGCTGCCCTGCCACCGCACCTCGTCTCCCCGTCAGGTGCACAGGAAGGTATAGCCGCGTGGAAGGCTCCACCCAGCTGGGTCTCGGGTGACCAGCCCGAACCGGACGTGTCTAGCTCGGAGGATGAGAAAGCTCCTTCGAGCAAGCGCAGGACCCGCAGACGGGGGGCGACGATGTCACGTACTCTGCAAAACCAGGGCGTAGAGAACCGCAATTACAAGATCCGGGTATACCGTGCGAATAACGAGCATCACATTTTGACCTGCAGCTTGGCTACCACTGTTGCACATCTCTCTGGTGTGCTAAACACAACTCTGTTCGGTCGAGAGGGGCGCGAAGATCACAGATTGTACCTCAAGGAGCGAGGGAGAGGTTCGTCGCGTCCTCTTGTTCTGTTTTTTAGCTCACGAAATTTCATCCACAGAACGTATGCTTGCCCAGACCGAGCGACCAGCAGATATCGTACGAAGACGTCTAGAACAGGCTGGTTACGATGTCGCCGATGGGCTAGATACCCTTGGCGAGGGTGATCTCAGCTTCCTAATGAAGTTCGTGTACAAGAGCACCGTTTTGGGACCTGCGGTTGGTCGCTTAATAGTAGTTGTCTCGAACGTCAGGGGTTGACAGTTGATTAGGAAGAAGATATGATCTTCACCGACTACAAGAACGTCGATCTCACAAACAAGAGCCTTCGGACTGTCCCCGTCGTTCTCTATGCCCATGCGGAGGATATCAAGTCACTCACCCTGTCGCGTAATCCGATGCTGGATATTCCTGGCGACTTTGTTCAACTCTGCACGTCGCTGCAGGAACTTCGCTTGTCCAACATGTCCATCAAGAAAGTGCCGCAAAGCGTGCAAAACTTTAGAACTCTGATGGGACTCGACCTTTCCAGCAACCGGATCGGCGACATCACTGACATATTCCTCTACCGTCTTCCAGACCTCCAGGAGCTCAGGGTGCAAAATAACAGGATGGAGAGGCTACCCTGGTATTTCCCCCGGCTGCACATGCTACGCCTTTTGAACATTTCCAATAACAAATTCCAAGACGTTCCGGAGGAGGTTTGCAAAATGTCAAGTCTGGAGGAACTGGATATTTCCTTCAATATGATATCGCAGCTTCCCGAAAACATGCGGTCTTGGCACCGGTTGAAAGTGCTGATCATCGTCGGGAACCGTGTGACACGCATTCCGGATAGTTTCCAACACCTCTCAAGTTTGGCGGTGTTTGACTGTCGGAGGAACAACATTACGGAATTGGGTGCCGTCAGCCTCCTGCCCAGCCTCGAGGAACTCTTGGTCGGCCATAATTGTGTGCAGGCACTGGACCTATCGTCGGGACCACTGCTCAAGAAAATTCACATATCACGTAATGACATTACGCAAATTTCACTGGCACCCGGACCCGTGGGCCGGATGCCAGTCGCCCTAACTTACCTGAACATTGCTAGCGCCAAACTATCGTCGCTCGACGATCTTGCGCTCGGGCAATTGACAAGCCTGGAGGAGCTGATCTTAGATCGCAACAAGTTCCGTGCGATCCCCGAGTCGCTTGGTGAGCTCAGTCTGCTCCACTCCTTCTCATGCTCGGACAACCTGCTTGGCGCCCTCCCCTCAAGCATCGGCCGGTTGCAAAAGCTCGAGAGACTGGACGTCCATAACAACAATCTCACTGAGTTCCCCGCGGCGATTTGGAACTGTGGGTCGCTCGAGCGGATCAACATGGCATCGAACCTCATCGCACACATACGGCTACCATCACTCCTCCCCGCCTCCGCCTCGTCGGCTGCCGCGACTGCCATGCTTGAGAGCGCCTTGAGCTCGACTGTGACATTGGTTCCGACCCTACCAGATCGCAAAGTCTCCATGGCCGGCTCGGTTGCAACGTCGCGGCCGCTGCCGCCTCTCGTGAAGTCTCTTCAGCGATTGTACCTCGGCGAGAACCGACTCACTGATGACGCATTACCATTATTGATGATCCTATGGGAGCTGAGGGTGCTCAATCTGTCCTTCAACGACATCCAGGAGTTACCGAGGCAGTTCTTTAAGGAGATCGTCTTATTGGAGGAGCTTTACCTTAGCGGGAACAAGCTCGCGGGCTTGCCGACCGAGGATCTGCCACGGTTGAACAAGCTCGAGGTGTTGTATTTGAACGGAAACCGCCTGTTGACGCTGCCACAAGAGCTCGGAAAGGTCATCAACCTCGCTGTGTTGGACGTCGGCAGCAACGGTCTGAGGTACAATATCAGCAACTGGGAGTTCGACTGGAACTGGTAAGTCTTAAAGTTCCTGTGAGGCAGGGATACCTGACGAGCGTGTTCTACATTCACAAAAGGAATTTCAATAAAAATCTCAAGTACCTCAATTTGTCCGGGAACAAGCATCTAAGAATTCAGACCTGGCAACGGCAAGGGGATCGAGAAGGGCCCAATAATGGGCTCCTGGATCGACTCGCAGGGTTTCAGGAACTGACCCAGCTCCGAGTTCTCGGGCTCATGGACGTCACAACGACTCTCGCGGTGAACATCCCGGACGATACGGAAGACCGGCGAGTCCGCACTTCAGTCACGCTCGTCAACCAACTGCAGTATGGCATTGCGGATAACCTCGGGAATCGGGAGTACCTGTCGATGTTCGATCTAGTGCAGCCCGCCTTTCGAGAGAGCCGTGACGAAGCCATCTTCGCGATGTTTGGGCGGTCGCACGCATCACCGCACAACACGCACATCTCGAAGTTTCTGCACGACAACTTTGTGTCGACCTTTACGGAGCAGCTCAAGGCTCTCGACTTGAGCAAGGGCGAGTCACACCCGGATGCACTTCGGCGGACGTTCCTCAAGCTCAACCGTCTTACTCACGACCACCTGTTCTCGGCATATTCGACCAATGCGAGCGGCCGCAAGATGTCCCAGGCTAGTCATCGTTCCGCCGGCACACTCTTCGGCATGAACGCCGCAGATGCCGCCAGCGGCGTGTCGAGCATTGGCGCTTCGGGGGTCGTGGCGTATTTTCGTGGCCACCATCTCTTCGTCGCGAATGTGGGGAATGCGCTCGCGGTCATGTCTCGACGCGGTCAGGCGCAAGTCGTGTCGGTCAAGCACGAACCGTTTGATCGGAATGAGATCATGCGCATTCGTGCAGCGGAAGGCTGGGTGTCACCAAAGGGACTGGTCAATGACGAGGCGGACGTATCCCGATCGTTTGGGTATTACCACCTATTGCCCATCGTCAACGCGCGGCCGGACGTCAGCTCGTTGAAGCTGTCGGAATTGGATGAGTTCCTGATCATCGCTAATAACGGCTTGTGGGACTTCGTCTCGTACCAGACGGCAGTGGACATTGCACGGTCCGAGCGAGCGGACCCGATGATCGCAGCACAGAAGCTGCGCGACTTCGCCGTTAGCTACGGGTCGGAGGGCACCACTATGATCATGGTGATCTCCCTTGCTGGCATGTTCACTCCGCGTGGGCAGGAGAAGGACCACCCACTTCAGGACGGAGAGCTTTTCCCGCCCCCGCGCCGGAACCGCAAAGACGAAGTCGGGGACAATGAGACCGGCCGCCTGGGTCCGGAAGTTTCGCCTCCCGTCGGTCAGGTCGTGCTCGCGTTTACGGACATCGTCAACTCGACGCACCTATGGGACGTCAACGAGACAGCCATGAGGACGGCTGTGACGATGCACCATCAGCTGTTGCGGCGCCACGTGCGTATTTGCGGTGGCTACGAGGTGAAGACGGAAGGTGATGCGTTCATGGTTGCGTTCACGACGGTATCGGAGGCGTTGTTGTGGTGCAGCAGCGTGCAGATGCTCCTGCTAGACGAGCCGTGGCCGAAGGAGATCCTCGACTTGCCTGAGGGCCGCGAGGTCCACGATGCCGAAGGGACCCTCATCGCTCGCGGGTTGAGCCTCCGGATGGGCATCCACTGCGGCACGCCGGTGTGCGAGATGGACTTGGTCTCGCGGCGCATGGACTATTATGGCCCGATGGTAAACCGTGCATCTCGCGTGGCTAATTCGGCGGCAGGCGGTCAGATTCTGCTGAGCGCAGACGCACTACGCGAGCTGAAGGTCGAGACAACCTCTGCGGAGTCCCAATTGATCACCACCGTCGACGCCCTGCAGTCATTGGAGCCTCAGTACATCACCGTCGGCGAAAGAAAACTTAAAGGGCTCGAAATCCCCGAGGTGATGACGGCCGTGTACCCTCAGAAGCTCCTGGGCCGCCTCCACATGCCACCTGCCGCCGTCGCCGCTCAACCCGCGCCATCTGCGCCCACAGAGGCCGCAGCAGAGCATCCGAACGGGGAAGAGCCGTCGCTCGACTTTGAGGGCGCAGCGTTACCGTGGGTGGAGTGCAGCTGGACGCCAAAGCTGGTGCGCGAGCTCGCGCAGCTGGCGGTGCGTCTGCAGACGCTCGCCAGCGGACGGGTGTTCCGCCCGTTACCGGTGCGCAAGGGATCGCACGCGCCGGTGGTCGCACCTGCGGACGTGGACAGCGGGCGGTTCTTGTACAGCGACTTTGGCGCGCTCGTCCCCACCGTGTCGGAGCGCGCGTCCGAGGCCGAGGTGCTAGGCGTGCTCGACTTTCTGCTGGTGCAACTCGAGCTCGCGGTCGAGTCGCTCTCGACGCGCTTGGATGCGCCGTCCGGGCTGGCTGCGGACGTCGAGGCGATCAGGGCTGCATTGGCATCCCGCATGCAGAGTGGGCAACCTCTCGATCCGGGGTCGCTGCAGCAAGTTCTGGAGCTGCTTAGTCGATGATGATGCTGCTACTGCTGGCTGTGATTCAACTTGATACCTTTATTTTCGTCTGTTGTTCATTTGTTCTTTGCGTTATTTATTATTTTTTTTTTCGCTAGTCGCGTTCACTCCTTTCCTTTGGGATTTTGTAGTGCAATGTTTTTTTATCTATACCTTGGACCATTGGGCTGTATTTTGATACCATATACATATTCAACGGCATTCCCATGTGACGTTCACTGTAATCTCTATCGTGTATGCTATATGTGTACTACAGTATGTCTTCCAGTTTGTCAGCTCGTTCAGGTTGACCGGAGTCCGAGTCTGAGTGTCAACAAAAGTTATTGATTGTAGGGTTCTTCTGTCTCGTTTCTGTCTCGCTAGTGCGGCCGCGCCGCACGACGAACCTGTCTCAGCTCATCTCGCCTCTGTGATCGGGGTGCTCTTATGGTAAGTGACCTTAATTAAGTCGGGCACGACGGAGCCTGCGGCTGCCTCTCCCACCAAGACCAAGCAGAAGTGGAGAGAGATCGCATCTTTTTTTTGCCGGTGTTGACCCTGACCCTGCTCCTGCTCCTACCTGTTTCGTTCTCCGGAAGAGAATTAATGCGGCCGCGTGCGGTGGGCCTGGCCAGGGCTGCGTTCACTGGTACTCAACATCGATTTATACTTATGTAGATTAGATCGATAGATACATTCGCCGATGCGTGGCGGTGGCAGATGGCAACAAGATCACAGTTCACAGATAGATAGATTGGAACATACTTCTTTTGTTCAGTCCTTTGACGAGCAAAATCTTCATAGCTTCAGACGCAAAGCCGACTCTGAGGCGCGATGTCGAAATGCTGACATTTGATGGGCTTCAGCGGGAGTTAACTGGAAAGGTCCATTGGTACGTGATCCCTACGGCAGGGCTCGAACGCTTCCTTCCCTCCGTTGCTCCCTCCCTCCAACCGCCTTCATCCATAACTGCGATTCACATGTTATTGCACCTGTGATGCTACGGGGTAACTGGTTGGTAAAATAGAACGACAACCTGAAAGAGGGAGGCAGAAGAATGAGGAAAGGCCGCGAGCGTTGGGCTCTCAAGTCGAATGATGACCGAATCTCGGTTCACACACCCCAATTATTTCTTTCCCTTTCCCCAGCATGGCGAGGCTCGACGTCTCGATCGCGGTCAAGTCATGTAAGAAGTGCCAGCGGACTGACCGGCCTACGCGTCATCAGGATAATCGCCACCTAGTCGATCCTCCAATACTCGGGGAACAGGTTACACATGGGTGCAGCACGACCGGCGTGCCTGGGGGAGAGGGGCGACGACCAACATAAAGCGTACCTGAGATTGTCTGCGCGCGTGTGCGTCTGCATCGCTCGCAGTACCTCGACCATGGAGCGAGTGCCCATGCACGAAAACGTGCTGTCTCGCGTCGGAGCCATCGCACAGGATACAGCGCCCCCAATCGAGAGTGGGGTACCCGCGGCAGTTTAAGTAAGAGGCTCGGCCCAGAAATCGGACTGCGTCGTAGCACGGTGTCGGTGCGGATGTCGGCGACGAGACGCCACTAAGCCTGGTGGTGATCTTCTCGAGGTGCGGCATGGCTCTCGGCGTGGAGAAGGTGAAAGGCAGTGAGCGCACCTGCGTTCCGTCTTCATTATCCTCCTCTTCGGAAATAACCTTGAGTGTGTCCGTGGCGCAGCTCGGCTCGGCTGTCCATTTCGCCTCTGCACCTTGCCCATGCCCTTAATCACCCTTGCCCTTCCACTTGACGCTGTGTCTGGCGCTGGAGAGTCCAACGGCTCCGCTGTAGCCCGCGAAAGGGGTCGACGTGGCTCTGGTTACGCTTGTTGTTTTTGTGGTAGCGGTAGTGCTCATCGATCATCTCTCGGACTGTGCTGCACGCGTATTCGTGTGAGCCAGGTCGTCTTTTCAGCCACATCTGAGTCGGAGTCTCCATTGTCTACAGTAACGGTCCTGTCACGTGCTGTCCCTCATCATCTTCGTTGTACAATTCGTTGTTGATTGTGTTGATTGTATCCTTCAAGTTCTTCGATTATTCCTGTTCACCCTTTTTCTTCGTTCTGTGCGTCTCCTCATGTGCTGTACGTCAGAAGGAACCCCCTTTGTCCGAATGACCACAACGTAAAAGATAATAGTAATAGTTGGACCATCAAGTAAGGGGTCCATTCATACGCTACATATGGACGCGTTCCTAGTCAATCCTGACGAGAGCAAGACCCATCACGTCCTCATTTACTCCTGTCTATATAGCTTTCGCTTGACAACCTTTCACAAAAAAGTCTACGCCGTCCTTGCTATGCTGTCGTGCTAGAGTGGGTCCGCGGGCATCTTTTCTAGCCTCGTCGTTGTCGAGGCTCGTCAAAAGCTGCTAGACGGGATGCGAACTGCCTCACGGATTCCTCATGATTCTCTAGATCAAGTATTATTTGAATACTCGGGCCTTCTTATCCCCGGCTCTTTGTTTGCCTCGTTTTTTGCGTATGACCCCTCTTCCATTCATCTCGGCTTGATACAGTACGTTGTCCTGCAGCCTCAGATTTCTGGTCTCTGCCCGAGTTGGGGCATGATTCTTCACACGAAATCTTTCGTTCATTTATATTCCGGGACATGCAACAGCGAAGACCGGGCGTCTACCGAGCAGAGACATTAGAACGTAATCAGAAAGAAGCTAATCCAATGACCAGAACGCGCAATGGAGCCCTATAAGTACCTCGACCTACCGCACAAATCCTTTACCAACCCTCTCCTCTTTCACAAACTTCGACCGTTATATTTCAAGTTATAAATCACAAAGACATGTCGGGCGGCATTGAAGTCAGTGCCTGTCATTACTTGCTATCCCTTGATACTTCCCATTCGGCCAGGATGCTTTGAAGGTAGCGGTAAACAGGGTCGTTCAATCTACGGAAACTATCGATGAAAGGGCGGAGAATACCGGTTCTTCATTGCTGGATGTCTGTATTTGACCCCCTCTCGCGCATTCATATTGTAACATGGATTTCGAAAACAGCGGCTCGGTGACAAGCTCCTTGGCCCGACAGCCGAATCGGAGACCAAAGACGCACCAGTTATCGCGCCTGACGCGAGCACCATGCCCATTACTCAAGGTCGTCGTGCCCGCCGCCCGGATGGCCAAGTGAGTAATTCACGCCATTGGTGTTAATCTGTGCACACTGTTAATGGTCCTGTACCCTATGATAGGACCCATTCCGCAATGAGGCACCTGCTCCTGCTGACAAGTCCTAAGTTCGTTCATCGTATCTCACGTCTACTGGAGAGTCTCTGCGCATCGATCTTAGATTTGCGGATGGCAATTCGGTAGGTGATTAGCAAGGGGAGGCGGATGGGTGTAATTGTTCGCGTGGTTTGAGTTAGATATCGATGTTCTGCGAACAATCAGTCATGGAAACCGTTAATCAGAGTTATGATCGCCGTACTTTCATTGACTGGTGTGCCAAAGCCATGACTCAGCTTCCTGTCGTCGGCATTGTAGCAAAGTGTGTAATTCGTTTCGTTTGCATCACTTGCTGTGTTAGAGCAAGTGTGTTAGATTCTGCGGCCATTTGCTACCGCACTACCGCTAAATTTAATAGTCTGAGCGCACTTATGTCATGGAACACTGCGAAACAACTTCTCCTGTTCTACTGAGTCTACTCACGCCAAGCAGTGCACTCACACCTGTCGGGCTTATCATGGTCTGAATCTTGTTGCCCACACGAGAGGACATCTAGTTCAACTATTAGTAACTAAGGCTCCGCTGCACCCTGTGATGACGGTGACCGAAATTCGCAACCATTTCTCATGGCCATTCCTCATGCAGGCCCATGACTGGCAGCCATCACCATCACGATAACCCTACCTTTTAGAGGTTAACTAAATCAGTCCGGAGCTTATTTGATTCCTAGAGTTGGTGCTCCCAGGAGCCCGATGGCGCCCCGCACACATGAAATTGGTGGTTTCACTTGCGCCGTGCCTTGGATTAGTACTATATGGCTACCTTCAGAAAACACTCGCAAGCAAAGAAGGAGCGTATTGGAACTTGTCGACGGCACTCGTGTAGGCTGTCTGACTACCGTCTCCGATAGTGTCGACGCCCCCGTCTGTTGTCTCGACTTGGTACCTCTCGGCGTTCTGAAGGCCAAACACGCATCTCACCAAATAGCTGTTTTATTTTAGTTAACTTATACTGACGTTTGCAGGCCTGAGAAAGCATACCTCATGGTCGTTGCTTAGCCTGTTTCGACATGTGCCCTCTGCAACCTCCCGCGGCCTCCCATGTCTCTCATATCCGTAGAACCTCAGTCCAGAGTCACAGAGTGGTTTTAGAGCGCCATTCCAATGGTCTGCTCGCCAAATTCGATACATAACTCGAAATCATCGCAGATCGTTATTTGGTATTCTTCCAAGAAAGGTTCCTCAACCTTGTTCGGATCTTACATTTTAAATAACCGTTCGATCTTCCGACGGCGTATTGAGGCAACCTAGTCAGTTTTCGTCCGAAAAATCGGACATGCCATTTATCTTGACTGATTTCTTTCTCTCGAAGTATCGATTATTTGCTTTCGACTTTAAATAGTTTGGTCTCGGGGCACGTGAGTCTCACGTTTACCTACAGTTTCTGGTATGTTTCGGCATCCAAATTCATAAAAAAAAAAAAAAAAAAGTATCGATTATTTACGGAGACTCCTTTACAAGGCAAAAACCGTTGATGCCTCGTTTGACCCACGTACTGGACCAACTACGACGAGAGTAGCATGGGACGATGTCAGAGACAATCTAGAAAGAGGTATGCAACGTTTGCATATTCTAAACTGTGACCTGGAGCCCAGTGCCCACAGCTGTTGCAGAGGCCAGCACCCAGCAGGCTTTCGTGGATATTTGGATAACGACGTCAAACCCCTTACGGCATTCAAGTTGAAGGTAAGGCAGGAACATCTCGTTCGGGCGGGCATCTCTGTTCTAATAATGGGGCGATCCGGAAGGAATCGAAAGATGAGACAAGAACGGAAGATCTCAAGGGATCCGCCGGGAAGTATGCTGATCATGCAGAGAACACAATCTCGAGATTCCAGCAGGCACTTGAAGAAATATCACCTTCGGCAATACGCTCACTCTACCGACATTTCGCAAAGTCCTCAGGACGTTCCGAACAAAAGGTTTGGGGGCAAGGTCTCGGCCCTATTTCGTGGTTGGCGGGAAGATTTGCGGGAACCTGAACCTGCCAAGTCTGAAGAAAGTATCGCCGATATCGTCCATGGATTTCCAACTTGGTTTACTGAATTAACCCTCTGAATTAGTCTGACGATGACTGCAGGAGGGCCATTGGCGTCCTCAACATCTTTCGATTGAAGAGGACCGAGGATCTGGGGGATGGATATGCTGTGAGTGATATCCTATGCTACGATATTAATTGGTGCTACATCAAACGTTGCCAATGCAGTGTGTCGAAGAACTCGTTTTCACGCCAACCGCCAGGGATGTTCTTGTTGTCATGATATATATGGACGGTATGATGTCAGTGCTATTAAACCTTCATGGAATCTTCGAGAATTTGACAGTGCATGCAGCATGCTGACAGCATGCGCAAAGTATGACGACCTGGCAATGAGTACTAGGGCAGAGGTCGAGAAAGCCTTGGCCGGAATAGATATGAGAGTGTCTTTCCGTTGCGCTCTTTCCTTTTCTATTCTTCCGCCGACTCTCTATGTCCCAGTGCATATTCAGACTTGATTTTTGGTGTCCCCCCTGGTGGACCTTGAGACCGATCAAGACAATGTTCCGAAAGTGATGAGAATGTGTATCAAAGAAGTCGAAAAGAGGTCTGAACGCTAACAAAATATATATTCGCTAAGCTGATCGAGTCGTGTGTTGCCAGTGGGATCCACGCGATACTCATGTTTAGTGTTGTAGTTGGGTTCTATATACGACGCAGAAGTACTACAGGCTAATGGGCTAGTGGAATCCACCCCAATGACCAACCTACTAGCAGATGTGAATTCGCATTCAGTTGCGACACAAGTTCGAAAGTGAAAAGACTTTTTCGTTCCGCTCTTCAGGCATCCATTCCGTTGCGATGCTCTCAGGGTCAGCCATGGCAACCATTGCAAACGCGTCAATTCCTTAGGTTCATTTATAGCGCTACCTCTGGGATCTTCCAGAGCCGCTGTTGATGCTCCCTTTGCAAGATTATAGAAACTACAGATGGTCCATTGGTGCGTAGTCGCAGGGTTTGAACGCTTCCTTCCCTTGGTTGCTCCCTCCCTCCAACCGCCTTCGTCCATAACTGCCATTCACGTGCTACTGCGCTTGTGATGCTACGGGGTGCCGCTGGTTGGTAAAATGGAACGACAACCTGAGAGAGGGAGTCAGAAGACTGAAGAAAAGCCAAGAGCGGTGGGCTCTCAGGTGATGATGACCGAATCTTGGTATACACACCCCAGTTCTTTCTTTCCCCAGTACGGCGAGGCTCGACGTCTCGATCGCGGTCAAGTCGTGAAGAATAGTAGTGTAAGAAGTGCCAGCGGACTGGCCGGCCTGCGCATCATCAGGAAAATCGCCGCCGAGTCGATCCTCCAATACTCGGGGAACAGGTTGGCAGGTCTCCTAGCTTACACATAACATGGGTGCAGCACGAGCGGCGCGCCGCGGAGGGCGGGGGGAGAGGGACGACGACCAACATAAAGCGCACCTGAGATGATCGGCGTGCGTCTCCGCTCTGCGTGCATCGCTCGCAGTACCTCGTCTATGGAGTGAATGCCCATGCACGAAGGCGTGCTGTCTCGCGTGGAAGCCATCGCGCAGGAAATGGAGCCCCCGATCGAGACCGAGGTCCTCGCGGCAGTTTCAGAGGCGAGGCCTGGAAATCGGACAGCGTCATAGCACGGTGTCAGTGCGGATGAGGCGATGAGACGCCGCCAAGCCTGTGGGTGGTCTTCTTGTCTCGGTGTGGAAACGATGAGAGGCAGTGAGCGCACCTGCGTCCCGTCTTCGTCCTCCTCCTCTTCAGAAATAGCCTTGAGCGTGTCCGTGGCGCAGCTCGGCTCGGCTGTCCATTTGGCCTCTTTACCTCGCCCATGCACTTGATTACCCTTACCCTTCCACTTGCGCTGGCGCTGGAACATCCAAAGGCTCCGCTGTAGCCCGCGAAAGTGGTCGACGTGGTTCTGGTTATGCTTGTTTTTGTGGTAGCGGTAGTGATCGTCAATCATCTCTCGGATTGTGCTACATCGCGTGCTGATTCGGCGTAACACTACGCCGAATAATCAGCCAGCTTTTCAGCCAAACAGCTGAGTCGTGTAACGGTCCTGTCACGTGCTGTCCCTCATCGAGGCCTCATCGCCTTGCTCAATGTATCCTTCGGAGTCTTCGATTATTCCTGTTCACCCCTTTTCTTCGTTCTGCAGAAGGAGTCCGGATGACCAGAACATAAGAGATGATAGCAATAGTCAGTCCATCAAGTAAGGAGTCCATTCATACCCTGCATATGAACGCGTTCCTAATCAATCCCGACAAAAACAAGACCCGTCACTGCACGTCCTCATTTACTCCTGTCTGTATAGCTCTTCGTTTGACAACCATCACAAAAAACTACGCCGCCCTTGCTAGGTTGTCGTGGTAGTGGGTCCGCGGGCATCACTAGCCTTGTCACTAGCTCGGCTTTCTAGCCTCATCGTTATCGAGGCTCGTCAAAAGCTGCTAGACGGGATCATGCAAACTGCCTCACGGATTCCTCATGATTCTCTGGATCAAGTACCGTTTGAGTCCTAACACGGCGGGCAGGAGCGGGTAAGCGGAGTCTGCTTATATTCAACTGAGGGATCGATTAATGTCCAATATATTGACCACTAAGTTGACTTGATTGTTATCACAAATTATATTAAGACAATTGAATAATTTGTACACCTCTCCTTATATGTCAGATCATTTTAAATAAAAATACTCGAACAATTAGACCTCAGTTCCTTGCTTAGGAGAGCTCTGATTATTTCCG
>WNGR01003309.1_pt1 | contig 39645 bp, 37 predicted proteins | sample 5407581 | NCBI WGS metagenome assembly WNGR01 (sample SAMN13153383, study PRJNA577476) | soil metagenome | isolation source: 80 cm soil or saprolite under Garry oak tree replicate 2 | place: USA:California | collected 2016-06-15 | reverse complement strand
CGATGTCGTGGGCGAGGTACACCGTCGCCATGCCGCCCTGGCCCAGCTCGCCGTGGATGTCGTAGTGGCCCAGCGTCGCGCGACGCAGCGCCTCGAGCTGCGCCGTCTGGCCCTGTGTTAGGCGGGCGGCGTCGTCGGGCGTGACGTACGCCGTCGCGACCTGTCCCTGCTGGCCCGACACGTCCGCGCCGCACGACGAACAGTGGCGCGCCCCCGGCGGCACCGGCGTGCCGCAGCGCCCGCAGGCGGCTGGATCGGGCATGGCGCGACCAATATAGCCGGACCGTCGGACGGTCGGACGGTTGCCGGTGACCTTCTCCCGGCAACCGGCAACGGCCTCAGGTGTTGCTCAGGACCTCATAATGCTCCACGTGCGGTTCCAGCCGCAGCAGGAAGGCCTTGTCCTCGGGATAGTAGTGGGCGACTTCCATGTCGGCGCCCGCGAACGTCCGAATCGCGTCCCAGCTCTCCCAGAAGGAGAGGAAGACGAACTGCGCGCGGTCGCCGACGACCCGCCGCAGCACCTGCACGCCGCGGTTCCCGGGCGTGCCCCGACATTCCGCGGCCCCGGTGCGCTCGAGGTACGCGGCGTAGGCGTCGGCGGCCTCGGCGCGCGTCTCGCCGCGCCAGACACGAGCAATCATGAAGCGTCGGACAGTCGGACTGCCGGACTGTCGGACGGTAGGCGCTGTCCGGTCCGACTGTCCGACTGTCCGACTGTCCGACCGTCCGACCAAGTTTGTGTGACAGTTGAATCCACACCACCGCTCCGAGGATCAGGCCCATCGCCACGACCGTCCGGGCGCCGATGGGCTCCTTGAGCAGCAGCCCGCCGAGCAGCACGGCGATCACCGGGTTCACATAGGCGTAGGTGCCGACCGCCGTCGCGGAGGCGTGGCGCAAAGCGTAGGCGTACGCGCTGTAGCCCACGATCGAGCCGAAGACGACGAGATACGCGATGGCGCCCGCGCCCCGGGGCGAGAGGTGCCAGGCGCGCCATTCGCCGAGCAGCGTCCCGAACAGCGTCACGGCGATGCCCCCGGCGATCATCTGTACGGCGGCCCCCATATACGGGCTCGTCTCCGTCGGATGGCGCTTGGCATACACCGAGCCCAGGGACCAGAACGCGCTCGCGCTCGTCAGCGCGATGGGGCCGCGCAGGTCCGCGTGCAGGATCTCACGGGGGCTCGCGCCGATGAGCAGCGTGCTGCCGAGGAATCCCAGCACCAGGCCGGTGACGACGCGCCAGTTCAGATCGCCCGAGCCACCCGGGATGATCGCGTCGAAGAACGCCATCCACAGCGCGACGGTGACGACGAAGATGCTTGCCACGCCCGAGGGCGTATACTGCTCGGCCCACACCACGAAGGCGTTGCCGCCGGCGAGGAGGAACAGCCCGACGATCGCGAGCGTGCGCCAGTCGACGGCGCGCCGCGGCGCCCGGTCGCCGAAGGCCAGTGCCCCGCCGAACAGGATCACCCCGGCGGTGAGGAAGCGCAGCCCCGCGAACAGGAACGGGGGCAGCTCGCCCACGCCCACGCGAATCGCGAGGTAGGTGGATCCCCAGAAGACGCACACCAGCAGATAAGCGATGAGCGCCTTGCCGCGAAGGGCGGCCATCAGTCGGGCTCCGTGAGGACTAGACCGGGCTTTTCGAACACGGTGCCCAGGACGATCGTGGTGCGGGTCGTCATGTTTTTGTTGTTGCCTTTCAAATCGCGCAGCACGTCCTGCAGGCTCTCGAGCGACGGGGCCACGACCTTCAAGACGTAGCAGTCGTCGCCGGCCACGTGGTGGCACTCGAGGACGCCCGGGTGCTTGAGCATCTGGCGCATGCGCGGCTCGTCGCCGACGTAGTCGGTGCTGGCGTAGCGCACGGCGACGAACGCCGTGATCGGGTAGCCCACCTTGGCCCGGTCGACCTGCGCCAGGTAGCCGGTCACGATGCCCGCTTCCTCGAGCCGTTTGACGCGCTCCATCACCGCGGGCCGCGACAGGCCGACCTCGTCGGCGATGGCCTGGTAGCTCTGGCGACCGTCGGTCGTGAGCACTCGGAGGATCTTGCGATCCACGCCGTCGAGCTCGTGCTTGGCCGTCATGGTCACCACCAGCCGATGACGCCGGCGAAGGGGGTCTTTTCGATACGCGGCTCGGCGACCGGCGCGTCGCCTTCGTTGTCTACCGTCATTTCGCAGCTCCTATGCATGTAATTCGGACGAATCGTCTATTAATCATTATAATGGCACAACACTTCATAAGCATAGAAGGGTTCCCGCCGACACGATATCCGATTCCTGCGCTCGAACTGTCCTTTACCGAGGACAGCGTAAGTCATTAGTATTTCGCCATGTCCGACTCCCTCGCCGCGCTGCGGAGGCTGGCCCGCGGCTTCCCATCCGCCCTCCTGGGCTATTCCGGCGGCGTGGACTCGGCGCTCCTCGCCGTGGTGCTGCGCCAGGAGCTGGGCCGCGAACGGATGGTCGCCGCCATCGGAAAGAGCGCCTCCTATCCCGAGGCCCAGTGGCGCGCGGCCCGGGATGTGGCGCAACGCTTCGACATTCCGCTGCTCGAAATCGACACGTTCGAGCTGGACGACCCGCAGTACCTCGCCAATCCCACCAACCGTTGCTTCTTCTGCAAGACCGAGCTGTGGAGCCGCCTCGTGCCGGCGGCGCGCGCGCGGGGGCTCGCCGTCGTGTGCGACGGGACCAACGCGGACGACCTCCACGAGCACCGGCCCGGGCGCGCGGCCGGCGCCCTGGCGGGCATCCGCTCGCCGCTCGCGGAGGTGGGGATGACCAAGGCCCAGGTGCGCGCCGCCTCTCGTGCGCTGGACCTTCCCACGTGGGACGCTCCCGCTGCCCCGTGCCTGTCGAGCCGCGTGCTGTACGGCCTGCCGATCACCCGCGACCGCCTGCGCCAGGTCGAGGAGGGCGAGGCGTTCCTGCGCGGGCTCGGTGTGCGTGGCGACCTGCGCCTGCGTCACCTCGGCGATCGCGCGCGCATCGAAGTGGAGGCCGCGTGGATCGGCTTCGTGTCGGAGCGCCTCGCCGAGGTGCGCGCGCGGCTCGCCGACCTGGGATTCCCCGCGGTCGAGGTGGACCCACGCGGGTACCGCCGCGGCGGTTTGCTGACCGAGCGGCCCGTCCAGCAGTGAGGGTGTTCGTCGCGCTCAATCTGCCGGACACCGTGCGCCAGGCGCTGTGGACCACGACCTCAAGACTCCGGGACGCGGCGTTTCCGGTGAAGTGGGTCCGTCCCGAAGGCATCCACCTGACGCTCAAGTTCCTCGGGGAGGTGGACGACGCCCGCGAGGCGGAGCTGCAGGACGCGCTGCGGCGCGCGGTCGCCGGCAGCAAGGCCCAGCCGCTCGCCGTCGGCGGGTTCGGCGTGTTCCCCGATCTCCGTCGGCCGCGCGTGGTGTGGGCCGGGATCGCCCCGGACCCCGCGCTCGAGCTGCTGCAGCACGGCGTGGAACGGGAGTTCGGCCCGCTGGGGTTCCCGCCGGAGGGGCGTGCCTTTCGTCCGCATCTGACGCTGGGGCGCGCGGGCCGCGAGGCGCGGGCCCGCGACTTCGAGGGGTTGGAGGCCGCGCTCGGCGCGCTGCGGTTCGAGGAAACGGTGGTGGTGGAGACCCTGGATCTGATGCGCAGCACGCTCGAACAGGGCGGGGCGGTGTATCAGGTGATACATCGTGAACGGCTGTCTTAAGGGTCTCCTGAAACTCGCCGGATTGGCGCTCCTGGCGCTGGCGCTGCTCGCAGCTTGGGTGTTCCGGGAGCCGATCCTGCGGACGGCGTCACGGTGGATCGGCCCGCACGGCACGGCGCTGCCGCCCGTGACGGACACGGCGGTCGGGGCGCCGACGCCGGCGGCCGTCGCGTCGGCCCAGACCAAGCTGGCCTCGCTGGCGCGGTCCGGCGGGCCGGATTCAGTGGTGCTCACGCCCAACGAAGTGGCGTCGCTGATCGGGGGCGGGGTGGACTGGACGGTGCGCAAGACGTTCGATTCGCTGCGAGTGGAGCTCCTGAACGGCGCCATCGCCGTGCACGCGCGGCTCGATACCCGGCGGATGCCGCGCGAGGCGCTGGGACCCCTCGCCGGCGTCGTGCGCCCGCAGGAGCCGATCCGCATTGCGGGACCCCTCACCATCGCGCGGCCCGGGACGGCCCGGTGGGCGGTTCGCGAGCTGAGCGTGCGGGGGATCCCGGTCCCCGACGCCGTGCTGAAGCGCATCGCCCGGGACGTGGCGGGCGCGGACACGGGCGGTGCGGTCAAGGTGCAGATCGATCCGGCCGTCGCCGACGTGGCGGTGTCGCCGGTGGGGTTGGTGTGCTATCGCCGGCGCCGGCCATGAGCCGCCGCGTCCTGGTCGTCGACGACGAGAAAGGGATCCGCGAGGCCCTGAAGCAAGTCCTCGAGTTCGAAGGGCTCGAGGTCCACGCCGCGGCCTCCGGCTCCGAAGGCCTCAAGGTGTATGCCGAGGTGCGCCCGCAGCTGGTCTTCCTCGACGTCAAGATGCAGGGGATGGACGGGCTCGAGACCCTGGCGCGGCTGCGGCAGCTCGACCCGCAGGCCGTGGTCGTGATGATTTCAGGGCACGGCACCATCCAGACGGCGGTCGAGGCCACGCAGCTCGGCGCCTACGATTTCCTCGAGAAGCCGCTCGACACCGACCGCATCCTGCTGACGCTGCGCAATTCGCTCCAGCACGTGGACCTCGCCACCGAGAACGTGCGCCTGCGCGCCGAGGTGGAGGAGCAATACGAGATCGTCGGCGCGAGCCGCGCGATCCGCGAGGTGATCGAGCGCATCGAGAAGGTCGCCCCCACCCCCGCCCGCGTGCTCATCACCGGCGAGAACGGCACGGGCAAGGAGCTGGTGGCGCGCGCGATCCACGCGCTCAGCCCGCGCGGGCGGGGCCCATTCGTCGAAGTGAACTGCGCGGCTATTCCCGCCGAGCTGATCGAAAGCGAGCTGTTCGGGCACCTGAAGGGGAGCTTTACCGGCGCGACGGCGGACCGCCCCGGGAAGTTCGAGCAGGCCGACGGCGGCACGCTGTTCCTCGACGAGATCGGAGACATGAGCCTCTCGGCCCAGGCGAAGGTGCTGCGCGCGCTGCAGGAGGGCGTCATAACGCGCGTGGGGTCGGGCAAGGCGATTCACGTCGACGTGCGCGTCATCGCCGCGACCAACAAGCGCCTCGACGAGGAGATCCACGCGGGCCGGTTCCGCGAAGACCTGCTGTACCGCCTCAACGTGGTGCCGATCCACGTCCCGCCGCTGCGCGAACGCAAAGGGGACGTCCCGGGCCTGGTCCAGCACTTCGCCGACCAGCTGGCGCAACGGGCCGGCCTGCCGGTGCGCGGTTTCGCTCCCGAGGCGCTGAAGCGCCTGCAGGGCCACGACTGGCCGGGTAACATTCGCGAGCTGCGCAACGCCGTGGAGCGGCTGCTGATTCTGGCGGCGGGGCCCGACGTGGGCGACGCGGACGTCGAGCATCTGGTGGGGACGGGCGCGGTGAAAGCCGCAGCGGGCGCGGGCGTGGCGCCGCACGGGGATGCCAACTGGCTGCGCGCGTCGACGTTCGAAGAGTTCAAGCAGGCGGCGGAGCGGGCCTATCTGCTCGCTAAGCTCAAGGAGAACGACTGGAACGTCTCCGAAACGGCGCGCACATTGGAGATGCCGCGCAGTAACCTGTACAAGAAGATCGAGCGCTACCGGCTGGCGCGGGAGGCGTAGTGGCGGAGAAGGAACGGGACTGGGACAAAGAGATGAAGGAGGTGGATAAGCTGCTGGCGAAGCTGCCGGCCGCCGATCCGTACCTCGTGGGCAGCGCGCCCACCGTCCGCAAACCCGCGGCGCACGCGCCCGCCGCCGGAGGGGGGGGACCCGGCGCCGCGCCCGCGCGCGCGCACGAGCGCCTCGGCACGTGGCTGCGCGTCGGGCTGGGGGTGTTGCTGGCGCTCGGCATGGCTGCGTGGCCGTACTCCCATCAGTGCGGTCTGCGGCTGATCTTCTATATGATCGGCGTGGGAACCGTCGTCGTCGCCGGCGCGTGGAGCGCCATCTCTTCCTGGAGGCGACGCCTGGGTCTGGCGCACGTGGTTTCGCTGGTCGTGACCCTCTGGGGTCTCACGCTGACCGCCGGCATCTTCGGCCCACGCATCTACGCGACGCCGGCCGCCCTCTGGCTCTGCCCCGAGCCGCCCGCGCCACCGCGCCACTGACCACCGATGACCGAGCGCTTCCAGAACTTCATCGCCGGCGCGTGGGCCGAGCCCGCGAGCGGCGAGTACTTCGAAAACCGCAACCCCGCGGATCAGAACGATCGGATCGGCCTGTTCCCCCGATCGGGGCCGGCGGACATGCAGCGAGCGATCGCCTCGGCGCAGCGCGGCTTCGCGCGCTGGTCGAAGACGCCGGCCCCCGTGCGCGGCCAGGTGCTGCAGCGCGTGGCCCAGCTGCTGGTCGAGCGCAAAGAGCCGATCGCGCGGGCGATGACGCGCGAGATGGGCAAGGTGCTCGCCGAAACCCGCGGCGACGTGCAGGAGGGGATCGATACCGCCTTCTATGCGGCCACCGAGGGACGGCGGCTGTTCGGCCGGGTGGTGCCGTCCGAGCTGCGCCACAAGTGGGCGATGAGCTTCCGCCGGCCCATCGGCGTCACCGGCCTGATCACGCCGTTCAACTTTCCGCTCGCGATTCCCACGTGGAAGATGTTTCCGGCGCTGCTGTGCGGGAACGCGGTGATTTTCAAGCCGGCCGAAGACGTGCCGCACAGCGCCCATCTGCTCGTCGAGGTGCTGATCGACGCGGGCCTCCCGCCGGAGGTGGTGCAGCTGGTGCACGGGCAAGGGTCGGTGGTGGGGCGCGCGATGGTGGAGCACCCGGGCGTACCCGTCATCTCGTTCACGGGCTCGACGGACACGGGCGCTGTGCTCGGGGCGACGTGCGGCCGCATGCACAAGCGGCTGTCGCTGGAGATGGGCGGCAAGAACGCAATGATCGTGATGGACGACGCCGATCTGGACCTCGCCTTGGATGGCGTGTTGTGGGGGGCGTTCGGCACCACCGGGCAGCGCTGTACGGCGACGAGCCGGCTCATCCTCCACGAACAGATCCACGACCGGTTCCTCACGATGGTTTGCGACCGCGCCGGCAAGCTGCGGCTCGGTCCCGGGTTGGAGGACACGACGGACGTGGGCCCGTTGATCCACGAGGACGCGCGCCAGAAGGTGGACGAGTACGTCGGCATCGCGAAACAGGAGGGCGCGTCGGTCGTGCTGGGGGGCCGGACGCCGGGCGACAAGCGGCTCGAGTGCGGATGGTTCTACGAGCCCACGGTGTTCGCGGGCGTCAAGCCGGGGATGCGCGTCGAGCAAGAGGAGATCTTCGGCCCTGCGCTGTCGGTCCTCAAGGTCGGGTCGCTGGACCAGGCGATCCAGGTCAACAACGGCGTGCGCTATGGGCTATCCAGCTCGCTGTACACGCGGGACGTCAACGGGGCCTTCCGGGCGATGGAGGACCTGGACAACGGCATCACCTACGTCAACGCGCCGACGATCGGCGCCGAGGCCCACCTGCCGTTCGGCGGGGTGAAGCAGACCGGGAACGGCCACCGCGAAGGCGGCTGGGAGGTCTACGATTTCTACTCGGAGACCAAAGTGGTCTACGTGGACTACTCCGGGAAGCTGCAGCGGGCCCAGATCGACACGGAAGACTGATCCGGCAACATTCTGATCCTGCTCGCAGAAATTGGGTGACGCTCGTCACCCGGCCGGCGCTACCGTCCGGTGGTGCCTCGCGAATCCCTTCTCATCATTCTGAGCGCCGGCGGCTCCCCACTCGACGCCGACTGCCTCGGCGATCTCGCGGAGGTCGCGGTGACGTGGTCGCAGGTGGAACGGGAGTCGGGGGCGGCGTGCCTCGCGGCCCGCGTTTTGCACGACGACCCACTTGTCGAGTTCCGAGACCGGGTCCGGCGCTGGGGACGGGCTCGCGGATGGGCCGTGACCGTTGCGCCGTACCGGCACCGTTGCTAACGTAAACTACATGCATGAGTTGGGGGCGGCCCAGGCGGTCCCCGGCGTGAACCACTCGCCGGCGGGCCCCACGACCCCCGAAAAACGGCGCTCCCGGCTCGCCCGGTGGTTCGACAGCTGGATGCGCATGCTCGGCATGGCGCTGGTGCTGTTCCTCCTGATTCACACCTTCCTCATCGAAGCGTTTCACATCCCCACCGGCAGCATGGAGCACACGCTGCTGCCGGGCGATTTCCTCTTCGTCAACAAGGCGATCTACGGCGCCCCGATCCCGGGGACGCACACGCGGCTGCCGGCGTTCGGCACACCGCGGCGCGGTGACGTTGTCGTGTTTCCGTTTCCGCGCAACCCCGACCAGACCTTCGTCAAACGGGTGGTCGGTGTGCCGGGCGATACGGTGGCGATGCGCGACGGGCAGATGATCGTCAACGACAGCGCGCTCGTCGAGACGTACGTGCAGCGCGTGGACGCGGCGCACGACGCCTGGGATCCCGAGTTCGGCTGGCAGCGCCCGTTTTTCGTGGGTGCGATCGACGATCCGCGCCGCGCGCACCCGACGCGCGACAACTGGGGGCCGCTGGTCGTGCCGCCGGGGAAGTATTTCGTCCTGGGGGACAATCGCGACAAGTCGTTCGATTCGCGCTACTGGGGATTCGTGGACGCGGCGGCCATCAAAGGACGGCCGCTGGTCGTGTATTTCAGTTATGACGGGGCGGCCGGCGACCCGCTGCCGTGGCTGACCGACATTCGTTGGCGCCGTCTCGGCTCGGTGATCCACTGATCCGTCTGGCCGCCGTCCCGCTTCCGGAGGGAGTGATCACCCCATGCGCCTGAACACGGCGAAACGCGCCTCGTTCGACGAAGGCTCGCTGGATCAGTACCTGCGGGAGATCAGCCAGTACCCCCTCATCACGCGCGAGGAGGAAGTCTCCCTCGCCCAGCGCATCCGGACGGGGGAGGAGGAAGCGCTCGACAAGCTGGTCCGCTCCAACCTCCGCTTCGTCGTGTCGGTGGCCAAGAAATACCAGAACCAGGGTGTCGCGCTCTCCGACCTGATCAACGAAGGCAACCTCGGCCTGATCCGCGCCGCGCACAAGTTCGACGAAACCAAAGGCATCAAATTCATCTCGTACGCCGTGTGGTGGATTCGCCAGGCGATCCTCCAGGCGCTGGCCGAGCAGTCGCGCATCGTGCGCGTGCCCCTGAACCGCGCCGGCACGCTGCACCGCATCGGCAAGCGGTCCTCGGCGCTGCTCCAGGAGCTGGGGCGCGAGCCCACGGTCGAAGAAATCGCCGAGGGGATGGACATCTCCCAAGAGGAGGTCGCCAAGACGCTCTCGATCTCGCAGGCGCACCTCTCCCTCGACGCCCCGCTCACGCCCGGCGAGGACAACAAGCTGCTTGATTACCTCCCCGATACGACGAACCCTGGCCCCGACGACGAGATCTTCGAGCACGCCCTCACCGAATCCATCGAGAAGGTGCTCGGCACGCTCAAGGATCGCGAGGCCAAGATCCTGCGCCTGTACTTCGGGTTGGAAGGACAGGACCCGATGACGCTCGAGGAGATCGGCTCGCAGCTCGGCATCACCCGCGAGCGCGTGCGGCAGATCAAGGAAAAGGCGCTGGCGCGGCTGCGGCACATCTCGCGGGCCCGGGCGCTCGACAGCTTCCTGACGTAACTCGAAAACGGCGTGGGATGTGGGAAGTGGGGTGTGGGCCCACCCCCCACATCCCACACCCCACGCCTCTATATTCTCCGCATGCCGCCCCTCTCGTCCTTCGACGTCTCCACCGGCGCCGACCTCCAGGAGGTCGACAACGCCGTGAACCAGGCCACGAAGGAAGTGGCCCAGCGCTACGACTTCAAAGGGTCGAAGTGCGCCATCGCGTTCGACCGGGCCACCGCGGCGCTCACGCTCACCGCGGACGACGACTTCCGGATGAAGGCGCTGTTCGACGTCCTGCAGGGGAAGCTCGTCAAGCGCGGCGTGTCGTTGAAGAATCTCGAAGTGGGGGAGATCACGCCCGCGGCCGGCGACACCGTGCGCCGGGAGATCAAGCTCACGCAGGGCATCCCGCAGGAGAAGGCGAAAACGATCGTCAAGGCGCTCAAGGACAAGAAATTCAAGAAGGCGCAGGCCTCGATCCAGGGCGCGGAGATTCGCGTGCAATCGCCGTCGAAGGACGAGCTGCAGGAGGTCATCGCGTTCCTGCGCACGCAGGACTTCGGTCTCGAGCTGAAATTCGGTAACTACCGCGGATGAAACTGGGCGTCATCTCCCTCGGCTGCGACAAGGCCACCGTCGACTCTGAGCGGCTCGTCGGCGAGCTGGTGGGGCACGGCGCCCGCCTCACCGACGACCTCCCTCACGCCGACGTCATTCTGGTCAACACCTGCGGCTTCATCGACGCGGCGAAGCGCGAGTCCATCGACGCGATGCTCGAGGCGGCAGGCCACAAGAAGGCAGGGGCGGTCAAGGCGGTCGTGGCGGTCGGCTGCCTGGTGGAGCGCTACAAGAAGGAGCTGGCCGCCGAGATCCCTGAAGTCGATCTCTTCCTGGGATTCTCTGACTTGCACAAGCTCGTCCCCGCGCTCGCCGAGCGCGGCCTGCTCGAGGATCCCGTCGCCGCGCATCCCGGCGTCCGCCAGTTCCTGGGCGGCCCCCGTCACGTCCGCTACCTCAAGATCTCCGAGGGTTGCGACCATACCTGCGCGTTCTGCGCGATCCCCCTGATGCGCGGCAAGCATCGCTCCGAGCCGCTCGAGCGCCTGGTGCGCGAGGCGCAGACACTCGAAGCGCAGGGCGCCAAGGAGATCAACCTCGTCGCGCAGGACCTGGGCCATTTCGGACGCGACCTGGGGCCGGGCGGCCCGAAGCTGCCGGACCTCCTCGCCGCGCTGCTGCGCGACACGACCGTTCCCTGGTTCCGCCTCCTCTACGTCTATTCCGCGGGCCTCACCGAAACGCTGGTGCAGCTCGTGGCCCGCGAGCCGCGCATCGTGCCGTACCTCGACATGCCGATCCAGCACGCCAGCGACCGCATGCTGGAGCGGATGCGCCGGCCGGAGCGCCGGCGCACCCTGCGCGAGAAGCTCGGCTGGCTGCGCGGCGCCATCCCCGACCTCGCGCTCCGCACCACGTGCCTCGTGGGGTTCCCCGGGGAGACCGACGCCGACTTCCGCGAGCTGCTCGAGTTCCTCGAGGAGGCGCAGTTCGACCGCCTGGGGGCGTTCGCATTCTCCCCGCAGGAGGGGACCCGCGCGATGCAGTACGCCGACGACGTCCCCGACGCGGTCAAGCGAGAGCGCCTGGAGGAGCTGCTCGAGGTGCAGCGGGCGATCTCCGCCGAGCGACTCGCGCGCTTTGTCGGCCGCGAGACCGACGTGCTTGTGGACCGCCTGGCGAACCCGGAGGACGGCGGCGCCACCCACGTCGGACGGGTGGCGTGGCAGGCGGACGACGTGGACGGCGTGACCTACGTGGCGCGCGGGGGCTGGGCGGAGCCGGGGACCTTCCTCAAGGTGCGCCTCGCCGACAGCGAGGACTACGACTTCCGGGGAGTCGCGAGCGCGTGAGTCGCTCGGCCGCGCTGTTCGACCGAGCGCAGGCGGTATTGCCGGGGGGCGTCAATTCGCCGGTGCGGGCGTTCCGGGCGGTCGGCGGGACGCCCTTTTTCGTGGCGAGCGCCGCGGGGGCCCGGCTCACCGACGTGGACGGGCAGACGTATGTGGACTACGTGTGCTCCTGGGGGCCGCTGATTCTGGGGCACGCGCCCCCCGCGGTCCTCGCGGCGATCCGGGACGCCGCGACCCGCGGCTGGTCGTACGGCGCGCCTTGCGCCGCCGAAGTGGAGCTCGCCGAGCTGGTGCGGCAGCGGATGCCGGCGGTCGAGATGCTCCGCTTCGTCAACAGCGGCACCGAGGCGACGATGGCGGCGGTGCGCGTCGCCCGCGCGGCTACGCAGCGCGAGCTGCTGCTCAAGTTCGACGGCTGTTACCACGGACACGGCGACGGCTTTCTCGTGAAGGCCGGCTCCGGCGTCGCGACCCTGGGGCTGCCGGACAGCCCGGGCGTGCCGGCCGGCATCGCCGGCCTCACGCTGACGGTGCCGTTCAACGACGTGGCGGCCGTCGAGGATGTCTTCGCGCGGCGGGGTGCGGAGATCGCGGCCGTGATCGTGGAGCCGTTCGTGGGCAACGTCGGGTTCATCCCGCCTGCACCGGAGTTCCACCCTGCCTTGCGGCGGCTGTGTGACCGCCACGGCGCCGTGCTGATCTTCGACGAGGTGATGACCGGGTTTCGCGTCGCGCCGGGCGGGGCACAGGAGCGGCTCGCCATCCGGCCCGACCTCACGACCCTGGGCAAGATCGTCGGCGGCGGCATGCCGGTCGGGGCGTACGGCGGCCGGGCGGAGCTGCTGCGGCTGGTCGCCCCCGCGGGCCCGGTCTACCAGGCGGGCACGCTCGCCGGTAATCCGGTGGCGATGGCCGCCGGGCTCGCGACGCTCACGGCGACCGCCGCGCCCGGGTTTTACGAGACCCTGGAGCGCCGAACCGCGCGGCTGGTGACGGGTATAGCGGACGCGGCCCGGCGTCGCGGCGTCCCGATCAGCGCGGGTCACGCGGGCTCGATGTGGGGCGTCTATCTCACCCCCGGGCCCGTTCGCAATTACGCCGAGGCGAAAGCGACCGACACCGCGCTCTTCGCCCGCTGGCACCGAGCCGCCCTGGCGCGCGGCGTGTTTCTGCCGCCGTCGGCGTTCGAGGCCGCCTTTGTCTCCAGTGCACACACGGATGCGGACATCGATTTCACGATCGAGCAGCTCGACGCGGCGTTTGGCGAAGCGCGCAGTCGTTAGCGTCCTCGCCGTCCTCGCGGCGGCGTGCCACCATCCGCCCACCGCGCTCCCGGGCGCCGAGCCCGAGATCCGGGTCGGCCTGGCGACGGGCGCGGCGAGCATCCGCGTCGGCGGGGACGGCGAGCTGTTCGTGACCGACGACGGCTCCGGTCAGCCGGTGACGGCGATCCCCGCCGGGCAGACGTGGACCGTCGTGCCGGACAGCGTGGGGGCCGGAGTGCAGCTGGTGCGTCTGGACTCGACGCGCACGGAGGCGCACCGCGGCCTCTCGATCGTCAACGTGACGGAGGACCGGTTCGCCATGGTGAACAATCGCCGCTACCGGGGGCGCGTGGGCGTGTTCCGGTCGCGGACAGGGGGGGGCGGGGGCGGCCTGACCGTGGTGAATCGGTTGCCGGTGGACGCGTACATCGCTTGCGTGCTGGGACTGGAGCTGGGCGCGCGCCGACCGGACGAGCTGGAGGCGCTGCTGGCGCAGGCGATCGTGTCGCGCACCTTCGCGCTGCGCAACCGCGGCCGCTGGGAGGCGGACGGCTTCGATGCCACGGCCGACACGCGCGATCAGGTGTACTTCGGCGTCGTGGCGGAGACGCCGCAGGTGTGGGCGGCCGTGCGCGCCACGGCCGGCGAAGTGCTGATGTACCACGGCGAGCTCGTCGAGGCGTTCTTCCACTCGACGTGCGGCTTCAGCACGGCGGGCGCGGAGGAAGCGTTCCGCGGCGCACAGCCGCGGCCGTACCTGAAGCCGGTCTCGGATGCGCGCGGCGGCGGCCATTACTATTGCGACATTTCGCCGCGGTTCCGCTGGCGCGAGCAATGGGACGCGCAACAGCTGCGCACTATATTGTCGCGGACGTTGCCGGCGGTGATGAACGTGGGCGGGGACGGGCTGCAGCGCATTACCGACGTCGAGGTGACGCAGACGACCCGCTCAGGACGCGTCGGGGAGCTGCGCATCGTGTTCGAGCGCGGCGACATTCGCATCCCGGGCTCCGACGTCCGCGCCGTGCTCCGTCCCGACGCCGGCACGCTGCTCCAGAGTACCGCCTTTCAGCTGACGGTCGCCAAGAGCGAGGGGGCGGTGAGCCGCCTCGTGGCCGCGGGTGCCGGCTCTGGGCACGGCGTGGGATTCTGCCAATGGGGGGCGATCGGCCGGGCGCGCGCCGGGCAGCGTCATCGCGACATCCTCACTACCTATTTCCCGGGGACGAACGTTGAAAAGCTCTACTAGGGCAGTATGGCGGTCGGGCGGTAAGGCGGTAGGCCTGCTCGCGGTCATGTTTACCGCCCTACCGCCATACCGCCTTACCGCCCAGGGTGTTCTCAGCCAGTTCTCTTACGACAGCCTCGGACTGTCGGGAATCCAGGCCGACCTCGGCGTGCTGGGGGCGAGCCGTCTGCGGGGGACGGTGGTCGGCGGCGTGCGCCTCGATTATGGCCGCGTCGCCCCGCGGATCCGCGTGCTGCTGGGTCTGTCGTACTTCAAGGGTGCATTCGACCGCCAGGCCACCGCCGAGCTGGCCCGGCGGCTGAGGGCGATCGTCAGCGACCCCGACTCCAACTTCACGATCGACGTCGGCCGGATTCAGTGGTCTGATCTGACGGCGGACGTGGATCTCCAATACGTGCTCCCGCAGGGACGCACGGTGACGGCCTACCTCGGCGTGGGGTTGAGCGTGCACCTGATGAACGGCAGCGGCGCCGCCATCAATGGCACGTTCGTCGAGGACGCGCTGGACGGCGTGTCGGCGGGGTTGAACGGCACGCTCGGATTCGAGATCGCCACGAGCCCCACGTGGCGCTTCACGGTGGAAGCGCGCGGGGTCCTGGCCACCCAGCTGTCGACGGGCTCGCTGCGCGCTGGCATCATGTACCGGCTGCCGGGGAAGCGGTGAACGATCCCCTGCGCGTCGCGGTGATCGGGGCGGGGGCGATTGCCCAGGTCGCCCACCTCCCGGTGCTGCGGCGCCTGACCGGGGTCGAGATCGCCTGCATCTGCGACAACGATCTTCCCAAGGCGCAGGCGCTCGCGGGACGGTTCGACGTCAAGGAAACTTACGACGACATCGAGGAGGTGCTGAAGTACGCGCGGGCGGACGCGGTGGTCATCTGCACGCCCAACCACCTCCCACGTCGTGACCGCCCTGTCCGCGGGATTGCACGTGCTGTGCGAGCGGCCGCTCGCGCTCTCCATCGGCGGCGTCGAAAGCGTGTTGCGCGCCAGCGAGCGCTACGGCAAGCGCGTGCTCGTGGGGATGAACCACCGCTTCCGACCCGACGTGCAGGTGGTGCGGGGCTTCCTGGCGGGCGGCGAGCTGGGCTCCCTCGACATGATCCGCGGCGGGTGGTACACCTTTCAGCCGAGCCGCCAGCAGCTGACGTGGCGGTTGCGGCGCCAGGAAGCGGGCGGCGGCGCGTTCCTGGATTTGGGGCTCCCGCTCCTCGACCTGGGGCTGTGGCTCGCCGGGTGGCCGATCCCCAAGCGGGTCTCGGCGCACCTCCCCGGGCGCGGGACCGACAGCGTCGAAGACATGGGCTCGTCTGCGAGAACGGCGTCTCGGTGTCCGTGGACGCGAGCTGGCGCTACCTGGGCGAGGGCGAGCGGTTCTGGTTCGACGTCGTCGGCAAGAAGGGGGCGGCGACGATCGGACCGCTGCGGGTGTTCCGGGAAGTCCACGGCATGCCGACCGATGTGACCCCCACGGGGGCCAGCGGTCGCGAGACCGCGTTCACCCAGTCGTATCGGGCCGAGTGGACGTATTTCCTCGCCGTGATGAAGGGTGACGTGAATGCTCCGCCGCCCAAGGATCAGCTCGCGCTGCAGCGGGTGATCGAGTCAGTCTACCGTTCCGCCGACGAAGGCCGCGACGTGATCCTGTGAGCCGCGGTCGTGCGGCTGCCTTGACCGCCCTGGGCGCGCTCGTACTCCTCGCGAGCTACGCGCCGTTCCGCCTCCCGCCGCTGAGCTTCGTCGCCATCACCCCCGCCGTCCTCCTGCTCCTCGACGCGGCCACCCCCCGCGACTCGTTCCGTCGCGGCTTCTGGTACGGCGTGGCGAGCTTCGGGCTGGTGCTGTACTGGATGGTCGTCGCCCTGTGGCACTTCACCGCGCTCGCGGCGCTCGGCTACCTCGCCACCATCGCGATCCTGGGGCTCCTCACCGGTTTGCTGTTCTGGTTCGTCGCCCGGGTGCGGCTCGCGCTCCCCGCGGTGCCATTGGCGCTCGTGTTCCCGATCGGCTGGACGGCGTTGGAGTGGATCATCGGCCACCTGGGCGACATCCGGTTTCCCTGGCTGGGCCTCGGCACGTCGCTGTCCGACGCTCCGGTATTGGCGCAGTGGGCCGACCTCGCCGGCGCGCGCGGCGTCACGCTGTGGCTTGCATGGTGCAATGTGAGCCTGGTAGAGGCGTGGGATGTGGGGAGTGGGGGCGTGGGCGCGCGCCGGTGGCGGCGGTTGGGGGCGATGCTCGCGACGGTGGCGCTCGCCTGGGGCTACGGGGCGTGGCGGATGCGCACGCTGCCGACTCGGGCAGTCGGCGTCGTCGGCCTGATCCAGCCGAACGAAGGCTTCGATGAGAAGTGGGTGCGCGAGCGCGCGGACAGCGTCGTCGAGAAGCTGCTCGTCTTGACGCGCCGAGTGCGGGCGCAGTACCGGCCCGATGTGATCTTCTGGCCGGAGGTGGCGGCCCCCGGGTACCTGGATCAGGAGCGGGCGTGGGACGATTCGATCGCGCGGCTGGTTCGGGAGAGCCACACGCCGATTCTCGTCGGCGCCGAGCACGTCGAGTGGCTGACCGGCGGCGCGTATCGCACGTACAACGCCGCGTTTTTCTATGACTCCACGGGCGCGTGGCAGCGCTGGCCGGTGTACGAGAAGCATTATCTCGTCCCCGTGGTCGAGCGCGTCCCGTTCGTCCCCGTGAGCTGGTTCCGCCGCATGCCGGGGCTGGGCCGCTGGTCGGGGGGATTCGGGCGCGGCCGCGACCTGCCGGTGTACGCGACGGGGATCGGGCGGTTCGGCGTGCTCATCTGCTACGAATCCGCCTTCGAGGACCTGCCGCGCGACTACCGCCGCGCCGGCGCCGACTTCCTGGTCAACATCACCAACGACGCCTGGTTCGGCCGCACCGCGGCGCCGTACCAGCACGCGTCGCATCTGGTGTTGCGCGCGATCGAGACGCGCATGGGCGTGGCGCGCGCGGCGAACTCCGGCGTCAGCGAGGTGGTGGACCCGCTGGGACGCGTGTCCAACGCGACCGAGCTGGACCAGGAAGCGATCGTCGGGGCGACGCTGCGCACCAGCGACGTGCGGACGCTGTACGTGCGGCTCGGCGACTGGGTGGGGGCGTTGAGTGTGATCGGGACCGCTGGGCTGGGGCTGGCGCTCCGCACTCCGCGTTCCGCACTCCGCACCCGGGGTGGGGGGATGGTGCGGTTAGGCGTGGACGTCGGCGGGACCTTCACCGACCTCGTGGCGCTGCACGACGACGGCCGCATCGAGGTCCGCAAAGTCGTGAGCACGCCGGAAGACCCCGCCGTCGGCCTGTTCCGGGCCGTAGACGAGTACGGGCAACGTGCCATCGCCGCCCTCGTTCACGGCACCACCATCGCCACCAACGCGCTGCTGGAGCGCCGCGGTGCGCGCATCGCCCTGGTCGCCACCGCCGGCTTCGAGGATCTTCTGTGGCTGCGCCGCCAGGATCGGGCCGATCTCTACGATCTCTCGCGCGATCACCCGCCGCCCCTGCTCGCGCGCGATCACGTCATCGGTGCTCGCGAACGCATGGGTCCGGACGGGGTGCTCGTGCCGTTGACCGACGCGGAGCTTCGCCGCGTCGTGACCGCGGTCGCCGCCCTCGGGCCTGAGGCGGTGGCGATCGCCTGCCTGTTCGCCTTCCGCCACCCGGCGCACGAGCGGCGCCTCGCCGAGGCGCTGCGAGCGGCGCTGCCCGGGGTGCCGGTCGCCGCGAGCTGCGACGTCCTGCCGTTGTTCCGTGAGTACGAGCGCACCAGCACGACGACCGCCGAGGCGTACCTGCGGCCGAAGGTGTCGGCCTACGTCGCGCGCGCGGAGGCCGAAGTGCGGCGGCGTGGGATCGACGCGCTGCGCATCATGACCTCGAGCGGCGGCACGTTGCCGCCGGCAACGGCGGCCGCGCACGCCGCTGCGCTCGCGCTCTCGGGGCCCGCGGGCGGGGTGGTCGGTGCCCGTCTCGCGGGCGAGGCCGTCGGCTGCACCGATCTCTTGACGCTCGACATGGGCGGCACCAGCGCCGACGCGAGCCTGGTGCTGGGCGGCGCGGCGCTCTCGGAGGGCGCCGGCGTGGTCGGCGGCGTGCCGCTCGCGTTGCCGGCGGTGCTGATCGAGACGGTGAGCGCCGGGGGTGGCAGCATCGCGTGGGTGGATCCGGGGGGAGCGTTGAAGGTCGGGCCGCGCAGCGCCGGCGCCGTGCCCGGCCCGGCGTGCTACGGCCGGGGCGGCACGGAAGCGACGGTCACGGACGCGTGCGTGGTGCTCGGGTGGCTCGATCCCGCGCATCCACTCGCGGACGATGTGCGGCTCGATCGCGAGGCTGCACTGCGCGCGGTGGCGACCGTGGCGGCGGCGCTGCGGCGCGACGCCGGCGCCGCCGCCTCGGGGATCGTGGCGGTCGCGACCGCTGTGATGGCGCGCGCCTTGAAGCGGGTGAGCGTCGCGCGCGGCGTGGACCCGCGGCGCCTGGCGTTGCTGCCGTTCGGAGGCGCGGGGCCGCTGTTCGGGTGCGCGCTCGCCGATGCGCTGGGGATGCGGACGATCGTCGTACCACCCCACCCGGGAGCGCTGAGCGCGCTGGGGCTCGCCGCCGCCGCCGAGCGCGTCGAGGCGGTCGGCTCGTTTCACCGTCGGCTCGCGGACCTCGACACCGCCGCGCTCGAGGCCGGATTCGCCCCACTCGTCGATCGGATGCGCGCCGAGCTGCCGGGCGGGGTCCTGCGGCGGGTCGCGGAATGCCGGTTCGTGGGGCAGGGCTACGAGGTGCCGGTCACCGTGTTGACCGCCGATCCCGTCCTCGTTGCGGAGGTGTTCCGCGCCGCCCACCAGGCTCGCTTCGGATTCGCCGACACCGATGCGCCGATCGAAGTCGTGAACCTCCGGGTGGTGGCGGAGCGCGGAGCGCCGGCGCTGGATTTCCGGAGCGCGGCCACACCGCCGCCGCCGCCGGCGCGGCGGGAGATCGTCGTGCGCGGCGAAGCGGTAAGCGCCGAGGTGCGGCCCCTCGACGCTCTCCCGCCGGGCCACACCATCGCCGGCCCCGCCGTCCTCGTGGGCGGGGATGCCACGGCCCTCATCGAGCCGGGCTGGCTGGCCACCGTGCATGCCTCGGGGGCGCTGGTGGTGGAGCGGCGATGACGCTGGACGCCGTCGGCCTCGAGGTGATGGCCCACGCCTTCGCGTCGATCGCCGAGGAGATGGGTCTCGTCCTCATCCACTCGGCGCTCTCGCCCAACATCCGCGAGCGCCGCGACTGCTCGGCGGCGCTGTTCGACGCGGATGGCCAGATGATCGCGCAGGCGGCGCACATCCCCGTGCACCTGGGCGCGATGGCCGAAGCCGTCGCGGCGGTGCGGGCGCAGGACCCGGGGCCGGGCGAAATCTTCCTTTTGAACGATCCCTACACCGGCGGCACACACCTCCCGGACCTGACGCTCGTCGGGGCGATCGCCGTGGACGGGCGCGTCGCCGGGTACAGCGTCGTGCGAGCGCACCACTCCGACGTCGGCGGGATGCAGCCGGGCAGCATGCCGGCCGGCGCCCGCGAGCTGGTCGCCGAAGGGCTGGTCATTCCACCGGTGCGGCTCACCCCGGAGGTGGAGCGGCTCGTGCTCGCCAACGTGCGCACGCCCGTAATGCGCCGCGGCGATCTCGCCGCGCAGCGTGCAGCGGTGGAGCGCGGCGCGGAGGGGCTGCGCGCCCTGGTCGCCCGCTACGGGTGGGCGGGCGTGCAGCGGGCGGCGCGCGACCTCATGGACTACGCCGAGCGGCGCACTCGGGCCGCGCTCGGCCGCTGCACGGTGACCGGGGGGGGGCTGTCGGCCACGGACTGGATGGAAGGCGACGGCGTGACCGACGCCGATCTCGCGATCACGGTGCGGGTGGACATCCAGGGCGGCGAGTTTCACGCGGACTTCACCGGGACAGCGCCCGCGGCGGCCGGCAACATCAACTGCCCGCTGGCCGTGACGCGTTCGGCGGTGCTGTTCGTGGTGCGCCTGCTGCTCGACGCGGACGTGCCGATGAACGGCGGGGTGCAGCGAGCCGTGCACGTCACCGCGCCCGAGGGCTGCCTGGTCAATGCGCGGTGGCCGAGCGCGGTGGCGGCCGGCAATGTGGAGACGTCGCAGCGGATCACGGACGCCGTCCTGCTGGCGCTCGCCGGTGGCGGCCTGCCCGTCCCGGCTCAGGGCCAGGGGACGATGAACAACGTGACGCTCGGTGGCGCCGGGTGGACCTATTATGAGACGCTCGGCGGCGGGCAGGGGGCCGGCCCGGCAGGGCCCGGACCGTCCGGCGTCCACGTCGGCATGTCCAACACCCGCAACACGCCGATCGAGGTGGTCGAGCTGGAGATTCCCGTGCGGGTGCGGACCTACGCGTTGCGAGCGGGAAGCGGGGGCGTGGGGAGATGGGCGGGCGGGGATGGCGTGATCCGCGAGTATGAAGCACTGGCGCCGATGGAGGTGGGGTTGCTGACTGAGCGGCGGCGGCACGGGCCGCGCGGAGCGGCCGGGGGCGGCGATGGAGCGCCTGGCACGAATCTGCTCAACGGAACCGCGCTGGCGGCGAAGACGGGCTGCTCGCTCGCTCTCGGGGACGTGCTGAGGATCGAGACCCCCGGCGGTGGCGGCTGGGGGGCGGGGGGCGAACCGCAACGCAAGGGAGGGCGGTCATGAACTACGTGCTGGTGGCGGTCCTGGGGGTCGTGGCGGGAATCCTGTCGGGACTTTTCGGCATCGGTGGCGCGATTCTCATCGTGCCGGCACTCGTGTTGCTGGTCAAGCTGCCGCAGCACACCGCGAGCGGGACGTCGCTGGCGGCGCTGCTCCTGCCGGTGGGGTTCCTCGGGTTCTGGCAGTACTACAAGCGGGGGCAGGTCAACCTGCCGTACGCGGCGATCATCGCGGCCGGCCTGTTCTTGGGAGCCCTGCTCGGGGCCCAACTCGCCGGTTCGCTCTCCGATACCTCGCTGCGGCGCGCGTTCGGCGGCTTCCTGCTTCTCGTCTCGCTGCGGCTGCTGTGGTCGTGAGATGAGCGCTGCCCAGGTTCCGGACGCTACCGCCGGGGCCGCCAGCGTGGCTGCTGGTCGGTGGACGGGTCATTCGTGACCCGCGTCTGGTTCGTTCCGTCGGCATTCATCACATAGATCTCGAAGTTACCGTCGCGGTCCGAGTCGAAGGCGATCTTCCTTCCGTCCGGTGACCAGGCGGGAGTGCCATCGAGGCCGGGCGTGTCGGTGAGCCGGGTCTGTCCGCTCCCGTCGGCGTTCATTACGTAGATCTCGAAGTTACCGTCGCGGTTCGAGTCGAAAGCGATCTTCCTTCCGTCCGGCGACCAGGCGGGACCGCCGTCGAGGCCGGGCGTACTGGTCAGCCGAGTCTGCCCGCTCCCATCGGCGTTCATCACGTAAATCTTGAAGTCCCGCATGAAGGCGATCTTGGTGCCATCGGGGGACCACGCGGGCACGCCCTCGCCCGCGCGCGTGTTCGTGAGCCGGGTCAGTCCGCTCCCGTCCGCGTTCATCACGTAGATGTCACTGCTCCGGTCGCGATACGACAGGAAGACGATCTTCGTCCCGTCCGGCGACCAGTCGGGTACGACATCATAGCCGGCGCTCGTGGTGAGCCGCGTTTGTCCGCTCCCGTCGGCGTTCATGACGTAGATCTCGGGGTTGCCGTCGCGGTCGGAGTGGAACGCGATCTTCGTCTCCCCGCATGGTTGGTCAAGTTGGTGACCTGGGTGCCGTCGTCGTTCATGAGATAGATATCTTCCTGCCCGCCCTGACGGGTGCTCACGAACACGATCTGGTCGGGGCTCCTGGCGGTGCCGGCCCCGTCGCCCGCCCACACGGCCAGCGTGAGGATCCCCGCATGGTTGGTCAAGTTGGTGACCTGGGTGCCGTCGTCGTTCATGAGATAGATATCTTCCTGCCCGCCCTGACGGGTGCTCACGAACACGATCTGGTCGGGGCTCCTGGCGGTGCCGGCCCCGTCGCCCGCCCAACGATTCAGCGTGAGGAGCGCGACGGCGCAGACGGCGAACAGGGGCTTCACAAGTTTCCTCCTAGCGTGCGTTCTCTCAGGTTCCGGCCGCTACCGCCGGGGCCGCCAGCGCGCTTGCCCGTCGGCGGACGGGTCATCCGTGACTCGCGTCGGGTTCGTTCCGTCGGCGTTCATCACATAGATCTCGAAGTTGCCGTTGCGGATGCGGTCCGAGATGAATGCGATCTTCCTCCCATCCGGTGACCAGGCGGGACCGGTATTGTTGCCGCGGGCGTTGGTAAGCCTGGCCCGCTCGCTCCCGTCGGCGTTCATCACGTAGATCCAGTGGCTCCAGTCGCGCCTTGCGTCGAAGGCGATCTTGCTGCCGTCCGGCGACCAGGTGAGAGAGACCTCGGAGTCGTAGGAGCCGGGCGTGTTGGTGAGCGGGGTTTGTCCGCTCCCATCGGCATTCATCACGTAGATGTCGAAGTCCCGGATGAAGGCGATCTTGGTGCCATCGGGCGACCACGCGGCGCTCACCTCCGCGCGGGTGAGCCGGGTCTGCCCGCTCCCGTCCGCGTTCATCACGTAGATCTCCCCGCTCCGGCTGTTGTGCCGGTCGCGATACGACATGAAGAGGATCTTCGTCCCGTCTGGCGACCAGCCGCGTACGAGATCCATGGCGGCGGTGTTGGTGAGCCGGGTCTGCCCGCTCCCGTCCGTGTTCATCGCGTAGATCTCGTAGTTGCCGTCGCGGGTCGAGGCGAACGCGATCTTCGTCCCGTCTGGCGACCAGTCGGGCATGAAATTAATGGCGACGGTGTTGGTGAGCCGCGTCTCCCCGCTCCCGTCCGCGTTCATCACATAGATCTCGAAGTTGCCGTCGCGGTTCGAGGCGAACGCGATCTTCGTCCCGTCCGGCGACCAAGCAAGATCGTAGTCCCTCCCGGCATGGTTGGTCAGGTTCGTGGCCTGGGTGCCGTCGTCGTTCATGAGATAGATGTCGTCCTGCCCGCCTTGACGGTCGCTCACGAACGCGATCTGGTCGGGGCTCCTGACGGTGCCGGTCCCGTCGCCCGCCCAACGGTTCAGCGTGAGGAGTGCGACTGCGCAGACGGCGAACAGAGGCTTCATGGGTTCCTCCTCCTGGTGGCCGCGCGGCTGCTGTTTTTCTAGGGAGTGACGTCGAACACCTTCGCGTCGGTGAACAACCGGAACAGCTCGAGGTCGAGCTGGCCGGCTTTGACCTCCTGGGTGAGGATGTCGAGGGCGCGGTCGCGCGGCACGGCGCGCTTGTAGGGACGGTCCTGGGCCGTCAACGCGTCGTAGATGTCGCTGATCGTCATCATCCGCGTCTGGATTGGAATCGCCTCGCCGGTGACGTGCCGCGGGTAGCCGTGCCCGTCCATCTTCTCGTGGTGCCCGTACGCGATGAGGGGAATCTGCTGCAGCTCGCGCGTCCACGGGATGCGCTGCAGGAAGTTGTAGGTGTGGGTGACGTGGCTCTCGATCTCGAGCCGCTCCTGCTCGTCGAGACTCCCCTTGGGAATCGTGAGGTAGCGGACCTCCTCTTCGGAGAGCAGCGGCTGGAACTCCCCATCGGGGTCGGCGTAGGTGCGCCGGGCCAGGCCCTCCAGATCGTTGCGGCTCGCCTCCGGCAGCAGACTCGGCTCGTTGGCCTCCAGCACGACGCTCAGGAAGCGGTCCAGATCCTTGAGCTGCCCCTCCAGCGCGCCTTCGAGCTCGCGGCGCCGGACCTCGTACCCTTTCTTGCCGTGCGTCTCGAGGAATTCGGCGCGCCGTTGCCAGAAATCGCGCTCGCAGGTGCGGCGCACGAACGCGTGGCGCTGCCGGATCAGGGCCAGCTGATGCGGGTAGAGCTTCTTCGCCTTAACGAGCACCTGCTCGCGCACGCCGACCTTGCCGAAATCGTGCAGCAGACCCGCGTAGCGGATCTCCTTAAGCTGTTCCGGCGTGAACTTGACGAGCCGGTAGGGTCCGTCGGCCGCGCGGTCGACGACTTCCGCGAGGCGTACGGTGTACTCGGCGACGCGGCCGCTGTGACCGAACGTCGTCGGATCCCGCTGCTCGATCGCCAGCACCGCCGCTTTGACGAACCCCTCGAACAGCCGCTCGATGTCCTCGTACAACCGGCTGTTCTCGATCGACACCGCCGCCTGGCCGGCGAGGGCCGTCACGAGCTCGACGGTGCGCTTGGAGAAGGGCACGACCTCGCGCTCCACATCGGTGGGCGTCGCCAGCACCGCCTCGAAGACGCGCTTGCGGTTGATGAGCTGCAGAACGCCGATCACTTCCTCTTTATGATCCTTCATCGGAATGACGAGCATCGACTTGGTCCGGTAGCCGTGGCGCTCGTCGAAGGAGCGGTTGATCGAGTACTCGACGTCCGGCGGCAGGAAATACGCGTCGTCGATGACCAGCGGCTCGCCGGTGACCGCCGCGTAGCCGGCGAGGCTGGTGCGGTCCACCGGGATGGTGTACTCGACGAACGGCGCTTCCGGTTTGGAGAACGTCTGGGCGAGTCGGAAGCGCAGGCGCTTGGCGCCCTGCTCGGACTCCTCGACGAGGTACAGGCTGCCGGCGTCGGACTGGGTGATGCGGCGGGCCTGCGTCAGGATCAGGTCGAGCAGCGTCTTGAGGTCGCGCTCGGTGCCGAGGGCGACGCCGATGCGCGTCAGCTCGCCGATCTCGCGACTGCGCAGCGCCGCCTCCGCCCGGGCCCGGCCGGTTTCGGCGCGGGCCGCCGCCTCGCGGAACCCGGCTCGGATGGCGATCAGCAGCTGTCGGTCGCCCTGGGGGTGCTTCACGAACGCCGACAGCAGCTCCATCGGCAGACCCTCCGCGACGTCCGTCTCGCCTTCCCGCCCCAGCGTGATGATGCTACCGCCGGCGTCCACGAACGCGCGCAGGGTCTCGGTCGGGTAGTTGGCGCGGCTCGCCGGGTCCAGCACGAACACCGTGGGACGCTCGTTGGGCATAAGCTCCCGCGGCAGGCGCACCGCCTGAGTGTCCACCTTGAATGCCTTGAGGGCGTCCGCCACCGCCGCCGGGCTCCAGGAGCTGGTGTGCAGCAGCAGGTAGCTCACGGGCGCAGCGAGTCCCGGGCGGCGAAGCGCGCCAGCGCTCCCAGGCGGGAGAGCCGGCGCGCTACCGAGCCGCCGAGGCGCGTGCGCGGGTCCGTCACCGTCGGGTCAACTCGCCGGCTCCCGCTGCAGCCCTTCCTTGGCCTCGGTGAAGTCGGGGAAGGTGTCGATCGCCCGCTGGAACAGCTCGCGCGCGCGGGCGTGGTCGCCGCGGTCGTGATACAGGAGCGCGCGGGAGTAGTAGGTCAGAGCCTCCGTCGGCACCTGGCGGTTCATGCGCTGCTCGGAGGTCTGCCGCGGCAGCGCGGGGAGGTTGGCGTCCTTCATCAGGCGCGTCGCCACCGTGTGCAGCAGGTCGAAGAGGTGGTCGCGCTGCATCTTGTCCGCCTCGACCTTGACGATCTCGCTCGTCTCGACGTTGACGAGACGGGCGTCGATGCGGAAGTCGCCGTAGAAATCGATGAACTGCCCGGTGATCACGTACTTGGCCCCGACCAGCTTGCCGATGCGAGCGGCGGTCTGCGCGTCCACGCGCCCCGACGCGCCGAGGTTCTGCTCCTCGATGAGCCGCTGCACCTGCTCGCGGTCCACGAGGCGAGCCTGCGGATTCGCCGACAGCTCGGAGATCAACATCGCCGCGAGTCCGCGCTCCAGGGCGTCGAAGTTCTCCTTGTCCTGCCCGAACGAGCCGCTGTTCACAAACGGAAACACGGCGATTCCCGGCCGGGTATCCTGGCCGCGCGCCTGCCCGGCCAACCCACCGACCAGCCCCGCCACCGCCGCGCATACCGCTACGACTCGCCCACGCATATTCGCTCCTCGGTCAGAGAGTCAGGTGCATGCCTTCTTGCGCCGCCAGCACTTCGGCGGGTCCGCCTCGCTGCTGCGCCTCTGTGCGCGCCGCCGTCAGCAGCTGATCGAGCTTCTGGTCGTCGTGCTCGGGCTCGTGATGGAACAACACCAGCCGTTTCACCTTCGCCTCCGCCGCCAGCGCCACCGCCTCGGCCCACGTCGAATGCCCCCAGCCGCGGTGGTCCTCCAGCTCCTCCGGCGTGTACATCGCGTCGTGGATAAGCAGCTCCACGCCCTGCAGGAATTCGACGAACTGCCGGCGCCACATCGGCGGCGTGCTGTAGTGGCCGCCCTCGCCCAGCTCGTTGTCGGTCGCGTACGCCATGCTCGGCCCACCCTGCGCGGGGGTCAGCCGGAATGCCAGCGTCGTCCCCGGATGCCGCAGCTTCATCGAGCGCACCCGGAACGCCCCGATCGTAAATTCGCCGCCCTGCCCGTCGACCTGCTCGACGTCCAGCTTCGCCGACAGGGCGTCGAGCGGCACCGGAAACACCGCTGGGTCCATCTGTTGACGCAGGATCGCCTCCAGCGACATCGTCCCCTGGCGCGAGCCCCAGATGCGCACGACGTTGCCGGGCGAGAAGAACGGCTTGAAGTGCGGCAGCCCCTGGATGTGATCCCAGTGCGCGTGCGACAGCAGGATCTCCGCCTTCACCGCGCCGTTCTTCCGCTCCACCAGCTGCACGCCCAAGGCGCGGATCCCGGTGCCGGCATCCAGAATGACCAACTGCCCCCCGGTGCCCTCAACGGCGACACACGGCGTGTTGCCGCCGTAGCGCGCCGTGTGGGCCCCGGGAGTCGGGATCGAGCCCCGCGTCCCCCAGAAGGTCACCGTGTAGGCCATAGGATCCGGCACGCCGGTCCTCGCTAAGTTACGGGAAATCCGTCAACTACAGCAACGCGCCCCCTCACCCCACCGCGGTGACCCACCTCACGAGCGGCCCGCCGCGCCTTCGAGCGAGGGGCGGTCACGGATCGTGATGTCCTTGCGGGAGACGGCGATCCAGCCCTTCTCCACCAGATCGCGCATCGTGCGCGACACGGTCTCGCGGCTCGATCCGATCATCTGCGCGATGGTGTGATGCGTGAGCCGTCGCGTGATGCGCTCGCCGCCCTCCTCGTCCGCCATCTCGAGGATCAGGCGCGCCACGCGGCCGTTGACGTCGAGAAGCACGAGGCTGCCCACCTTTTCGTCGACGCGCCGCAGGCGTCGCGACAGCTCCTTGAGCAGCGCCAGGGCGATCGCCGGCGACTGGGTCATCAGGATCTGGAAGTCCTCGCGCCGCAGCACGATGAGCCCCGAGTCCACCATTGCGATGACGTGGGCCGAGCGCGGCTCATCGTCGATCAACGCCATCTCGCCGAAGAACTCGCCCTGGCCGAGCACCGACAGAATCACTTCCCGGCCGTCCTCCCCGATCAGCACGACCTTGACCTGCCCCTCCGCCACCACGTACAGGGCGTCGCCGGGATCGTCCTCGAACAGGATGACCGAATTGCGGGGGTAGGCCCGCTCGCGCGCGACATCGACCACCCGCTGGAGGTCGGGAGGGGAGAGCTGGCTGAACAGCGGCACTTTCTGCAGGATGGCGGCAGCCGACACGCGGTGCGTTCCCCCCGGGTCGGGGTCGTTTGAGTGAGCGGCAAGCTTACGCCCCGGGGTGCCCGGTGTCAATTCAGACACGGTCCGTGCCTTGCCGCCAAGTTGCGGCGCCAATTATATTTCCGTGCTTCAACGACGACGACTTCGTTCACAGGACAGGAACAACGTGAAGCCCGGCATCCACCCGAATTATCAGCGCGCCACCGTTCAGTGCGCCTGCGGCAATACGTTCGTGACCCGGAGCACCCACCCGGTGATCCACGTGGAAATCTGCGCCCAGTGCCATCCCTTCTACACCGGGAAGCAGAAGCTCATGGATACGGCCGGACGCGTCGAGCGGTTCCGCCAGAAGTACCGGACGGACAAGGCCGCCGGCTGAGCCATGGACGCCCGACTCCGCCAGGCGCTCGCGCGGGCGGAGGAGGTCGCCCGGGAGCTGGCGGACCCCGCCACCGCGCGCAACCCCGCCAAGCTCCGGCAGCTGGGCCGTGAATCCGCGCGGCTCGAGGCGATCCGGCAGGTCCACGCCCGCCTGGAGCGCATGGAAAGCGAACTCGCGCAGGCTCGCGAAGTGCTCCAGGAGAAGGATCCCGAGCTCTCGCAGCTCGCTCGCGCCGACCTCGAGCGCTTGCAGCCCGAGATCGACACCGCCGAGCGCCGTCTCGCCGAGCTGCTCGCCCCCGCCGACCCCCTCGACGACCGCGACGCCATCGTGGAGATCCGCGCGGGCACCGGGGGCGACGAAGCGGCGCTGTTCGCGGCCGACCTGTTCCGGATGTATACGCGCTTTTGCGAGCGCCGCGGGTGGAAGGTCGAGGTGCTCAGCCTGAGCGAGGGGACGCTCGGCGGGCTCAAGGAGGCCGTCTTCGCGGTGCGTGGTCCGAAGGCCTACGGCACGCTGCGCTACGAGTCCGGCGTGCACCGCGTGCAGCGCGTGCCGGTGACCGAGACGCAGGGTCGCATCCACACCTCAGCGGCGACCGTCGCCGTCCTGCCCGAGGCCGAGGAGATCGACGTGAAGATCGAGGATAAAGACCTGCGCATCGACGTGTTTCGCTCCGGGGGACCCGGCGGGCAGAGCGTCAACACCACGGACAGCGCAGTGCGCGTCACCCACCTCCCCACGGGCCTCGAGGTGAAGTGCCAGGACCAGAAGTCCCAGCTCCAGAACAAGATCAAGGCGCTCGAGATCCTTCGCTCCCGGTTGCTCGATCGCATGATCGCCGAGCAGGAGTCCGCCCGGGCGCGGGAGCGGCGCGCCCAGGTGGGGACCGGGGACCGCTCCCAGAAGATCCGCACGTACAACTTCCCGCAGAACCGGGTCACCGACCACCGCATCCACTTCACCGCCCATCACCTCGCCGAGGTGCTGGACGGGGACCTGGACGAGCTGATCAGCGCGGTCAAGCAGGCGGGAGAGAAGGAGCGGGCCAGTGCTTGAGGCGGGGGCCCCCGTCCGCCCGTCGATCGGGGACGTGCTGTGCGAGGCGGCGGCGCAGCTGGAGCGCGCGGGCGTCCTGAACGCGCGGCGGGAAGCGACGGCGATCTGGGCGGCCCTCGCCGGCGCCAAGCCGGGCGACGTGTGGCTGCGGCGCGACGGGGTAGCACCCGTGGACGCGGAGGAGCGGTTCCGCGAGGCAGTGCGGCGCCGCTCCAGCGGGATCCCGTTCCCCTACGTCGTGGGGCACGCGGGCTTCCGGACCCTGAACCTGAAGGTGGATCCCCGCGCGCTGATCCCGCGGCCGGAGACGGAAGGGCTAGTTGAGCTCGTGCTTGAAGGGGGGAAAGGGGAAGGGGGAAGGGGGAAGGGCGGTGTAGCGGCGGATATCGGTACGGGGTGCGGATGCATCGCCCTTTCGCTCGCGGTCGAGGGGAGTTTCGATCGCGTGATCGCGGTCGAGTCGGCGCCGGAGGCCGCGGCGCTGGCGCGGGAAAACGTCGCGCGCGTCGCCGCCACGACGCCGGTCGAGGTGCGTGAGGGCGACCTCCTGGCCCCGCTCGCGCGCGCGCGCTGCCGGGTCATCGTCGCCAACCCCCCGTACCTGACCGCCGCGGAGTACGACGCCCTGGATCCGGCGGTGCGGGAGTACGAGCCGCGCGCCGCGCTGGTGAGCGGCACCGACGGATTGGAGACGACCGGTCGCCTGCTCGCGGGCGCGGGGGCGCTGCTCGAACCGGGAGGCGCGCTGTTCCTCGAGATCGACGAACGCCGGGCCGACGCGGTGCAGGCGCTGGCGCGGCGACACGGCTGGCGCCGTGTCGGCATCCACCACGACTTGTTCGGCCGACCGCGCTACGCGGTGGCGTTCCTCCGGGAAGACGCGTGATCGACGAAAAGGCGCAGGAGCTGGGGCGGCTGCTCGGCCAGAGCGACGAGTACAAGGCGCTGAAGCGGGCGAGCGAGCGGCTGCGTGAGGACGAGGAGTGCCGCACCCAGCTCGAGGAGCTGGAGCGCCTCGCCGCCGAGCTCGAGCGCGTGGCCGGCGGGGGCAAGGAGCCGACGCGCGAGCAGGTCGAGAAGTACGACCAGCTGTTGCAGAGCGTCCAGGGAAATCCGGTGTATCAGCAGATGGTCGCCGCCCAGGCCAATTTCGAGAAGTTGATGGCGCGGGTGAACGAGCGCATCTACGATGGCATCAAGAAGGGGGCCGCGAGCCCCATCATTACGTTAGGATAAGGGTGTTCATCGTAGTCGAGGGCCCCGAAGGTGCGGGCAAGACGACGCTGGTGCGCTGGCTCGCGGCGCGTCTCCTGGCGGAGGGACGGTCGGTGGTGACGGTGCGTGAGCCCGGCGGCACGCCGGTTGCCGAGGCCGCGCGCAAGATCGCCCTGAAGTCGCAGCACGATCTGTCGCCGGCGGTCGAGCTGTTTCTGATCCTGGCGGCGCGGGCGGACCTGGTCGCCCGGGTGATCCGGCCGGAGCTGGAGGGGGGCCGGCTGGTGCTGGCCGACCGCTTCGACCTCTCCACCCGGTGCTACCAGGTGGCGGGGCGCGGGCTGCCGGCCGAGGCGGTGGACGCGGCGCTGCAGCTCGCGACCGGCGGCCTCGTGCCGGACCTGACACTGGTGCTGGACGTGCCGGTGGACGTCGGGCGCGAACGGCTGCGCCGGGCGCGCAAGGAGCCCGACCGGCTGGAGCGGCTCGATGATGCGTTTCACCGCCGCGTGCTCGAGGCGTACCGGCGGGCGAGCGGTCCCGGCGTGGTGCACATCGACGCGACGGGAACGAAGGCTGTCGTACAGGACGCCGCGTGGCGCGAAGTGAGCGCCGCCGCGGCACTTCAACTGCGAGTCGGAGGGACGTCATGAAGCGGAAGCGGATCGTGTTCGTCATCGTCACCGCGGTGCTGGCGCTGGCCACGGGCGGGTGGCTGCTGCAGCGCAGTGCGACCCCGTCGGGGTCGGTGTACCAGTCGGCCCGGTTGTTCGACGACGTGCTCGCGCGCGTCGCGGACTTCTACGTGGACTCGATCGACGAGCGCCAGCTCTACCAGATGGCGATCGACGGCCTCCTCGATCAGCTCCACGACCCCTATTCCGTCTACCTGAAGCCGGACGATTTCCACGCGCTCTCCGAGCAAACCACGGGAGAATACGGCGGCCTGGGAATCCAGATCGACGTCCGGGACGGGTGGATCACCGTCGTCGCGCCCCTGCCGGACACGCCGGCGGAGCGCGCGGGTGTGCTGACCGGGGACCGTATCGTGATGCTGGACGGCCGCCCCACCGAGGGGTGGAAGAACGACCAGGCGGTGCGGGAGCTGCGCGGCACACCCGGCTCCACCGTCGAGCTCAAGATCCGGCGCGTGGGCGTGGAGCAGCCCATTACCTTCAAGATGTCGCGCGCCCTGATCCACATCCGCTCGGTGCAGATCGCGATGCTGCTCGACGAAAACGTCGGCTACATCTGGTTGAACCCAGTCAACCAGACGTCCGGCTCCGAGTTGGCGGGCGCGGTCGACAGCCTGGCAAAGAAAGGCATGAAGTCGCTGGTGCTCGACCTGCGCTTCAACCCGGGCGGCTTGCTCGATCAGGCCGTCGCGGTGAGCGACCTGTTCCTCGATCCCGGCCAGGAGGTCCTCGAGCAGCGCGGCCGCGCGCCGGGGGCGAGCCGCATGTATCGCGACCGCGATCCCCAGAAGTGGCCCAACCTGCCGATCGTCGTGCTCGTGAACGGCGCGTCGGCGAGCGCGGCGGAGATCATCGCCGGCGCGCTGCAGGACCACGACCGGGCGGTGCTGATCGGGACGCCGACGTTCGGCAAGGGGCTCGTGCAGTCGCTGTGGCAGTTGACGCCGGAGACGGCGTTGAAGCTGACGACGGCGCGCTGGTATACGCCGAGCGGTCGTACGATTCAGCGCAAGAGCCGGAACGAGGCCGACCAAGATGCCCAGGTCGCGGCCGCCGAGCAGGGGAAGGACAGCACCGCCGTTCCGGATTCGCTCATCTTCCACACCGACCGCGGGCGCGTGGTCCGCGGCGGCGGCGGGATCCGGCCGGACGTGTTCGTGACGCCCGATACCTTCACGACCGCTGAGCGTGCGTTCCTGCGCACCCTCGGCAGCAAGATCAGCGTGTACCGCGACGTCATCTCGAGCTACGCCTTGGAGCTCAAGGCGGGCGGCCACCTCGGCACGCCGACCTTCCCGGTGACCGCGGCGATGGTGGACGAAATCGTGCGACGGTTGCAGGGCCGGGGCGTCACTCTGCCGGACAGCGTCGTGGCCGGCGCCCGCTCGCTCATCTCGCAGGAAATCGGCATCGAGGGCGCGCGCTACGTCTTCGGCCGGCCGGCCGAGTTCCGCCGCCGCATGGGGGAGGATCCGCAGGTGCAGCGGGCGTTGGAGCTCGCGCGCCGGGCGAAATCGCCGGCCGACCTGCTCGCCCGCGTGGCGGCGGTACCGAGCCCCTCGCGTAACTAGGTGGGCGACCCGGCGCGCCCCACCGTCGGCATCATCGGACCGGGCCGGGCGGGAATCGGCCTGGGGCTCGCGCTGGCCCGCGCCGGATACACGGTCAGCCTCCACGGGCGGCACAAGAAGTCTGTTCCCTCGCCGCTCACGCTCACGGTGGGCCCGGAGGATCGCCCGCCCGCCTGGATCGGCGAGGCGGGCGTTCTCTTGCTCGCCGTCCGCGACGACGTGCTCCGCGGACTCGCCCTGATGCTCCATCACAGCCAGGCGGTGCGCGCCGAGCACGTCGTCCTCCATCTCTCCGGCGTGCAGGGCCAGGAAGCGCTGGGGCCGCTGGTAACGACCCGAGCGGCACTAGGGTCGTTGCATCCGCTACAGACGATCAGCGAGCCCGAAGGCGCGCCCGAGCGCCTCAAGGGCGCGTGGGCGGCGGTGGAGGGGATGCCGCGCGCGGTGGAAACGGCCGAACAGCTCGCGCGGGACGTGGGGCTCAAGCCGTTCCGCCTCGCGACCAAGCACAAGGCGGTGTACCACGCCGGGGCCGTGTTCGCGTCGAATTATTTCGTCGTGATCGAGGCGGTGGCCCAGCGGCTCCTGCGGCACGCCGGGCTCACGGACGCGGAGGCGTGGGAGGCGCTGCGTCCGCTCGTCGAAGGGACCCTGGCGAATCTCGCGCGCCAGCAGCCGGCGGACGCGCTGACCGGTCCGGTGATGCGCGGCGACGCGGAGACCATCGTGCGCCACCTCGGGTCGCTGACGATCGACGACCAGAACCTCTACCGGCTGCTGGGGCGCGCGGCGCTGGAGCTGGCGCGCAAGCGGGGAATGGACGAGGCGCTCGCGGAGAAGATGGCGGAAGCGCTGGCGACGGACTTGCCGCCGGTGATCCGGAAATCGGGGCCGGCGCGGGCCTGAGGTGTCGGGCTACTGCTCGACCACTCGTACTCCGGCCGGCCGCGAAAACGTGACCTCCCGCTGCGGCACCCCGCCGTTGACCTTGAGGTTCCGCAGGATCACCACCCGGCGCTGACCGGAGCTCTCGCCGATATCGAGGCGCGTGACGAGCGCCGTCGCGCGGTCCACCCAGATCAGCGCTTCGTCGTAGGGCCAGTCCCGCTCGAGTGGGGTGAGGCGCAGCACGTCCGCCACGCCGGTCGCGAGGGTGTCGGCCCGGACATAGGTCGCGCGGTAGCGCTCGCGCGGCCGCTCGACGAACTGGCCGATCAGGTTCGGCCCCGTCGTCCCCACCTCAGGAATCTTCGTGCGGATCACCTGGCCGGGCGTCGTACTCGGCGTATACAACCACAACCAACGCCCGTCGGCGACGACGCGGTCGCCCTTGGGACGGGTGAACCGCATCGCGAAGCGGCTGGGACGCATCTCGTAGAGTCGGCCCCACGTCGTGTCCGGGGCACCGATCATGGGATTGACGATGACCTGCGTGAAATCGGCGGTCAACGTGGAAACGGTCTGATACACGGCTGCGGCGCGGTCCAAGACTGCAAAGGCGTCGGACTGCAGGGCGAAAGCAGCGAGCAGCAGACCGACGATCACACGTCGACCGACGCCGGCTCGGCGACGCGGCGACCGATCACCTCGGCGATCACCCGTACCTCGCGCATCAGCTGTGCGAACTGCTCGGGGAACAGCGACTGCGCGCCGTCCGACAGCGCCTCTTCGGGGTTGGGGTGCACCTCGACCATGATGCCGTCCGCCCCCGCCGCCACGGCGGCGCGCGCCATCGGGATCACTTTCTCCCGCAGCCCCGTCCCGTGCGAGGGGTCGGCGACGATCGGCAGGTGCGACAGCTTGTGCACCACCGGAATCGCGGTGAGGTCGAGCAGATTGCGGGTCTCGGTGTCGAAGCTGCGCACGCCGCGTTCACACAGGATGACCCGGTGATTGCCTTCGGCCAGTACGTACTCGGCCGAGAGCAGCAGCTCGGTGATGGTGGCCGCGATGCCGCGCTTCAAGAGCACCGGCTTGCCGCAGCGCCCCGCCGCCTTGAGCAGCGAGTAGTTCTGCATGTTGCGGGCGCCGATCTGCACGATGTCGGCTACCTCCGTGACCCACTGCACCCCTTCGGCGTCCATCGCCTCGGTGCAGATCAGCAGCCCCGTCTCTTCGCGCGCCTTGGCGAGCAGGCGCAGCGCGGGGCGTCCCAGCCCCTGGAACGAGTACGGCGAGCTGCGCGGTTTGAACGCGCCGCCGCGCAGGATCACGGCGCCCGCTTCCCGCACCTGGCGGGCGGCCTCGACGATCTGCTGCTCTGATTCGACGGAGCAGGGACCCGCGATCACCGCCACCTCGGACCCGCCGATGGTGACGCCGCCCGCGAGCGCCACGACCGTCGGCTCGCTCTTCCACTCGCGGCTCACCTGCTTGTAGGGCTTACTGACGTGGATGACTTCCTGGACGCCGGGGAGGCCTTCCAGCCGCGACGCGTCGACGCGGCCGTCGTTCCCGACGAGCCCCACGGCCGTGCGCTGGTTGCCCGGCATGGGCCGCGCCTGGTAGCCCATCTCCTCGATGACCCGGACGACGCGCTGGACTTCCTGCTCGGTCGCCCCGTGACGCATTACGATCAGCACGACGACACCCCTCCTCCTCCACGTCCGATGGTGAACCGGTCCCCGTCCTTCGCGGCCGTCACCGGGCCGCCGAAGGCGGCGGCGGCCCGCCGAGCCGGGTCCGTAGTCTCGACAGGAGGATAGAAGTGCGTCAAGACGAGGCGCCGGGCCCCGGCGTCGCGGGCCAGCTCGCCTGCGCGCGTCGGCGTCAGGTGCATGTCCAGCGGCTGGTCGTCGGGCAGGGAGCACTCGGCCAGGAGCACGTCGCACCCGCCCGCCCAGCGGGCGAGCTGCGCCGAGGGGCCCGTGTCCCCCGTGTAGACGAGCCGGCCCTCGGGCGCCGAAAGGCTCACGGCCACGCTTTCCGGCGTGTGCGGCACCGGGAAGGTCTCGAGGTTCACCTCGGCGTCGAGCGGGAATGGCTCGCCGTCCTGCACGTCCAGGAAGCCGATCGGGAACCCGGGGTCCAGGAGCCAGTCCCCGTACGCCGGGGCCAGTGTCTTGAGCAGCCGCACGACTCCCGGCGGCCCGAGGACGACGAGGGGGTCGCGGCGCGGCGGCACCGTCGTGTACTTGAGCGCGTACACGAGCATCGGCAGCTCGCCCCAGTGGTCGGGGTGGAAGTGGGAGATGATGACGTGGGTGACCGCCTGCCACGGCAGGCCGAGTGACGCGAGGCGGTGCAAGCTGCCGGCCCCGCAATCGAGGAGGATCCGCAGGCTGCCCCGGGCCACGTAGTGACACGGGGCGGTGCGGTGGGCCGACGGGGCGACGGTGCCGGTGCCGACAGTGACGAGCTCCACTTACCGGATCCTTCCGCGGAAGACGATGCGCTTGAACAGAATTACGTCGCCCACCTTGAGCTTGTACAGGTACACCCCCGCCGGCACCAGGCCCCCGCGGTCGTCCCGGCCGTCCCAGGTGAGTCGCGGGTCGCAGGTCGGGCCACCCGCCGGCCCGCGGCCGTAGCGTCCCGCCGTCATCACGGAGGGGAAGTCCGGCCCCGGGACGAAGTGGCGCACGGGGTTGCCGCGCAGGTCGAGGACGGCGAGTTCGGTGCGGGCGGTCGTGGCGAGGTCGAACCACAGGCAAGTCGCCGCTTCCGTCCCGGCAGGGAAGGGGTTGGGGAAGTTCTGGTACAGGATGGTGGCGCCGGGGACCGACGGGTCGAGCACGAGGAACGAGCCGCGGCTCTCGGCGACGGACGAATCCGGACCGAGGTGCGCCACGACCTTCCACCGGTATTGCACGTTGCGTTCGAGCGGCTGCGTGATGGTGAAGACGGTGTCAAGGATGCCGCCGACGCCGTACGTCGGGAACGACTGCCCCAGGCGGAACACGAACAAGTCGTAGCGGAACGGGCCGGGTGGCGTGGCGACGGCGGGCGAGCGCCACGAGAACGTCGGCTGGACGTCCGGGGTCGCCGTGCCCTGCGCGTTGTCGAGCGTCGTCAGGGTGACCCACGCGGGCACGGCGATCGGCCCCACGCGGCCGGTGGACGCGGTCTCGGCCGCGGCGTCGGTGGCGTACACCCGCCAGAAAATCGGGCCGTACGGCTTGATGGGCCGCCGCAGCGGGTACACGGTCTGGTCGGTCAACGTGGTATCGACGAACGGCGTGGCGAGGGTGGAGTCGCGGGAGACGCGCAGCCGGTACATGACGGGCGGCGTGAAGCCGGTGCCGGTCCACTGGAAGTCGGGAGTGACGGTCACGAGCGACGGTGGCAACGGGGCGTCGGCGGTGACGCCGGCCGACCGGGGTCGAGACGCGGCGATCCCCGCCGCCCCGGCGAGGCTGAGCACCAGACGCCGCATGGAGTCAGGCGGGATCGAGCTGGCCGAGGCGGACGCCGACGATCGTCGAGACGCCCGGTTCCTGCATCGTGACCCCGTAGACCGCGTCGGCCGCCTGCATGGTGCGCGGATTGTGGGTGATCACGATGAACTGCGTCTGATCCTTGAACTCCGACAGCAGGCGCACGTAGCGCCCCACGTTCGCGTCGTCGAGCGGCGCGTCCACCTCGTCGAGCAGGCAGAACGGGCTGGGGCGCGCGAGGAAGATGGCGAACAGCAGCGACACGGCGACGAGGGTCCGCTCGCCCGACGACAGCAGGTGGATGCGCTGGGTGCGCTTGCCGCGCGGCGCCGCGTGGATTTCGATCTCGCTGGTGAGCGGCTCGTCCTCGTTGGCGAGGCGCACGTCGCACTCGCCGCCGCCGAACAACGTCTGGAACACCGCACGAAAGTTCTCCCGCACCTTGCCGAACGAGTCGAGGAACAGCTGCTTCGCCGTCTGGTCGATTTCCCGCGCCGCCTGCTGGAGCGAGTTGCGCGCCGCGACGAGGTCGTCGCGCTGCGTCATGAGGAACTCGAGGCGCTTCACCTCATCGGCGTGCTCTTCGACCGCGAGGGCGTTCACCGGTCCCACCGCTTCGATGGCGGTGCGCAGCCGCTCGTTCTCCTCGCGCAGCCATTCGACGTCGCCGCTGACTTCGGGCGCCTCCGCGAGTAGCCGCTCGAGGGACTTGCGCCACTCCGCTTCGACGCGCTCGGTCGTCGCGCGCTTGCGTCCTTCGATCTCGGAGCGCTCCAGCTGCAGGCGGTGCTCTTCGTCGCCGAGCGCGTCCAGCGCCTGACGCGCCGTTTCGACGGCCTCCTCGGCACCAGCCACCGCCGTCTCGGCGGCGGTGACCTGGGCCTCCGCTTCCCGGGCGGCGGCGGTCAGCTCCTGCAGCGTGACCCGGCGCTCCTGGAGACCATCGTCCCACTGGGCGCGCTGCGCCGTGAGGGTGCCGGCGTCCCGGTCGATCTGCGAGATCTCCGCGCCGAGCGCGACGGCATGCCCAACAGCGGCCTCGGCATCGGCTGCGGCCCGATCGGCGCGCTCGCGCGCGGCGCCGAGCCGCGCTTCCACCTGCGCTGCCTCGACCTGCCAATGCACCCGCTGCTCGCGTGCGGCCTCCTGCTGCCCTTCGAGCTCCGTAAGGCGGGCCCGCTCGGCGCCGATGCGCTCGTCGAGGCGCACGCGCTCGACCTCCTGGGCGCGCAGCTCGCCGCGTAGCGTCCTGAGCCGTTGCTCGACGGTGGTGAGCCGCTTGGTGAGGCGCTCGACCTGGCCGGCGGAGTCCGTCGCTTCACGGCGCGCGTGGGCGGCCGCCCGTTCGGCATCGCCCTTGTGGGCCGCCGCCTCCAGCTCGCGATGCCGGGCGTGCTCGGCGGCCTCGCCGGCCGCCGCGAACGCGGCCTCCGCCTGTGCCAGCTCCGCCGTCGTCGTCGTGAGCTCGGCACCGGCGCGCTCGCGTCCACCCTCGGCGCCCGCCAGCTCCTGCCCGATCGTTTCCAGCTCCGCGCGCCGCTGCAGCGGGCCGCCGGAGGCGGCCCCGTCGAGGAACACCGCGCCGTTGGCGCGGCGCAGGGCGCGGCCGCCCTCGAGCACCTCGTGCCCGGTCAGCAGCGCCCGCACCCAGGCGGCGGCCGGGCCGTCCACCCGCAGGGCGGCCGGCAGCGGTTCGCCGTCGGCGGCGCGCTTCGGGCCCGGCAGCGAAGGGAGAAGCAGCAGCGGGCCCGGGTGCGCTTCGTCATGCCAGCGGCGGATCTCGCCTACGGCCGACTCGTCCCGCACCAGCACGGCGTGCAGCCACTCGCCCAGGAGGCGCTCGGCGAGCTCGGCGTCGCGGCGGCTGGTGCGCACGAAATCGGAGAGCGGTCCGATCACCGCGTCCCCGAACTTGGCCTTCTCCTTCAGGAGCGCCTGCGCAGCCGGGGCGAGCCCGACGCGCTCGCGGTCCAGCTCGGCGAGGGCGTCGCGGCGCGCCGCGAGCTGCGCCACGGCTTCCTCGGCCTGCCGCAGCCCCGCCCGCGCGTGCGCTTCGCGCTCGCGCAGCTCGGCGACCCGGCGCCGCGCCCGCTCCACCGCCGCGGCGGCGTCGGCCGCGGCGCGCGCTTCCCCCGTCGCGCGCTCGGCGGCGGTGGTGACGTCCCGCCCCGCCGCGCGCTCGGCCGTCTCGCGGCGCTCACGCTCGCTGGCGGCGCCACCCAGCTGCTGGCGCAGCTCACCCTGCTCGCGCTCCAGCGCCGCGCGCTCGCCCTCGAGCGCCCGGTGTCCCTCCGCCTGCCGCAACAGCTCGGCCTCCAGATCGCGCACGGTGACCCGCTGCGCCACGAGGCGCTCGCGGACCTCCTGCTCCTGGGCCGTGCGCCGCTCCAGCTCGGCCTGCACCGTCGCGAGGTCCCGCTCGGCGGCGGCGCGCTCGCCGTCCGCCGCCTCGCGCTCGCGCTCCGCCTGCGCCCCGCGCCGCTCGTTCTCGCCCCGCTCGTCGCCCGCCTTCGCCCGCCGCTGCGCGGAGTTGGCCAGGCGCTCGGCGGCGAGCGCGAGATCGCCCTCCAGCCGGCCGGCTTCGATGCGCGCGTCGGCGAGGCGGCGCTCGATCTCGGTGCGCTGCACTTCCGCGGTGTGG